>Ga0265297_10003711_pt1 | contig 26943 bp, 27 predicted proteins | sample Munlanlwell13791_FD_192502 | JGI IMG/M metagenome (GOLD analysis project Ga0265297, IMG submission 192502) | Leachate microbial communities from a municipal landfill in Southern Ontario, Canada - Leachate well 137-91 | ecosystem: Engineered > Solid waste > Landfill > Unclassified | place...
AAGGATTAGTAAAGAAAATAAAGTAAAATTTAATTTATTATATGAAACTTACATTGGGCTGGTTTTATCCAAAACTTATGAATTTATACGGCGATCGGGGCAATATTATCGCGCTCGCTTATCGATGTCGGAAAAGAAATATTGAATTGGAAATAGAAAATATTAATATCGGAAATAAAATCGATTTAAATAAATTTGATTTACTGTTTTTTGGCGGCGGGCAAGATAAAGAACAAATTATGGTTGCGGAAGATTTGAAAAAATATCAAAATGATTTAAGAAATTTTTATAACCAAAATCGTCCGATGCTGGCGATTTGCGGCGGATATCAGCTAATGGGCGCATATTTTTTGACCAGTGAAGGCAGAAAAATTCATGGTTTGGGAATTTTAGATTTTTTTACCAGAGCTTGCGAAAAACGAATGATCGGAAATATTGCCATAAAATGCAGTTTTTTGGATAATGATATTTTGGTTGGTTTTGAAAACCATAGCGGAAAAACATTTTTGACGAATAATCAGGAATCATTAGGACAAGTTATTAAAGGTTTTGGCAATAATGGAGTTGATAAAAATGAAGGGATTAAAAGCAAAAACTTTATCGGAACCTATCTTCATGGACCGATTCTGCCCAAAAATCCAGAACTCGCTGATTGGTTTATTCAAACTGCATTGGAAATAAAATATAATAAAAAAATTAAACTAGAAGCAATTGATGATAATTTAGAACAAAAGGCAAAAAATTATATTTATAAAAAGTATATTAAACAATAAGAAAGGTTTATATGAAAGATGAATTTGATTTATATTCCAAAAAAGTTATGCAGTATTTTACTCATCCTAAAAATATGGGAGTAATTAAAAATGCAAGCGCAATCGCAACCGTTGGCAATCCAAAATGCGGAGATGTGATGAAGGTTTATCTTAAAGTAGAGAGTCGAAAATCGAAAACCAAAAACCAAAACGAAGAATATATCAAGGATATAAAAGTTCAGACATTGGGATGTGGAGCGGCGATTGCCACCTCGAGCATAGCCACGGAAATGGTTAAAGGAAAAACTTTGGATGAGGCCATGAAACTTACAAACAAAGAAGTGGCGAAAAAATTAGGTGGTTTGCCCAAAGTAAAATATCATTGTTCGGTTTTGGCGGAACAAGGCATTAAAAAAGCAATTGAAAAATATCTCACAGACAAGAAATGAAAAAAAATCATAAAAAAGTTTTAGTTGCATTAAGCGGCGGAGTCGATAGTTCAGTTGCGGCGGCGCTAATTAAAAAACAAGGATTTGATGTCGTTGGCATATTTCTAAAATTTTGGCAGCCGGAACTGCCAAATTGTCAGAACTCTAATACTTGTTGTAATTTTGAGGCATTACATAGCGCAAGGTCAGTTTGTCAGAAATTAAAGATTCCTTTTTACGTTGATGATGTGAGAAAGAAATTTAAACGTGAAGTTGTTGATTATTATTTAAAAAGTTTTTTTGAAGGGATTACACCTAATCCTTGTGTGGTCTGCAATAAAACAATTAAATTCGGGTATTTAATAGAAAGGGCAAAAAAAATAGGTTGTGATTTTATCGCAACGGGACACTATGCTCGCATCGAGCGAAAATTTTTAAATAAATCCCAAATTAAAGATTCCCAAACTCAAATAAAATTATTAAAGGCAAAAGATAGAAAAAAAGATCAGTCATACTTTTTGTGGCAATTAAATAAAAATGAATTAAAACATATTTTATTTCCGATCGGCAATTATACAAAAACGGCAGTAAGAAGTTTAGCCAAAAAGTTTGGACTTCCTACCTATGCCAAACCAGAATCGCAGGATATTTGTTTTGTTCCCCAAGGCAAAAGAGAAGAATTTTTACAAAAATATGCGCCAAAATTATTTTTTTCAGGTAATGTCTTAGATACAAATGGAAAAAAGGTTGGGACACATAATGGTTTAGCAAATTACACAATTGGCCAGCGTGAAAAATTACCAGTGATTGATTACAAAAAAATGAGTATCATTATTAATCAACATAGAAGACAACCACTTTATGTGATAAAATTAAATGCAGGGGAAAATGAATTAGTTATCGGCGAAAAAAAAGATTTATATCATAGTCGGTTAATTGCAGAAAATTCGAATTTCATCAATCTGCTTAAGTATGATAATTTAAAGTTTACAGCCAAAATAAGATATGGTCACAAACCAGAAACTTGCAAATTAGAAGTTAATAATAAAAAAATAAAAGTATTTTTTCATAAACCAGTGCGGGCAATTACACCTGGGCAAAGTATAGTATTTTATCAAGGTGCAGAATTAATCGGAGGAGGAATAATAAAAGAATATGAATAAAGGCTACAAAAAATTTTTACGAATTTTAGTTACAATTATTATTATCGGATTAGTTTATATTGCCGGTTATACAATTGGACACAAGAATCTATCGCTTGAATCAGGATATAAACCGAAATTAGTCAATTTACAGGATGGTAAACCAAAAGATGTAGATTTTTCTCTTTTTTGGGATTCTTGGAATATAATAAAAAATTATTTTTTCAATACGAATCCGGATATTAAAAAAATGGTTTATGGAGCCATTAATGGCATGATAAATTCATTGAATGATCCATACACCATGTTTATGACTCCTGAAGAAGGTAAAAATTTTGAAGAGGATTTGAGCGGTTCTTTTGACGGAATCGGAGTAGAAGTTTCGCCCAGAGAAGGTTATTTGATTGTTATTTCACCATTAGATGATATGCCTGCCAAAAATGCCGGAATTAGATCTAAAGATGTGATAGCAAAGATTGACGGAGAAGATGTGGGGCAGATGACTTATGCCCAGGCGATTAACAAAATCAGAGGGGTGAAAGGAAGCGAAGTTGTTTTGACTGTTATTCATGACGGTGAATCCGATCCGGTAGATATAAAAATTATAAGAGATACGGTAACAGTCAAAAGCGTTAAATGGGAAATCAAAGATGGAAATATTATGTATGTGAGAATTTCTCAATTTGGAGAAGATACTTTTGATTTGATTAATCAGGTTGCCGATGAAGTTTCACAAAAAGGCATAAACAAAATTATTATTGATGTGCGGGACAACCCGGGCGGTTATTTGCAAAAATGCATTGATATTACCAGTTTGTTTATTAATGAAGGTGTGGTGGTACAAGAAAAAGATAGAGACGGAAAAATTACTCAATCGAAAACTACCCGCATACCAAGATTTAATGATGATAAATTAGTAGTTTTGATAAACGGTGGTTCTGCTTCGGCTTCAGAGATTTTTGCTGGCGCTATAAAAGATCATAAACGAGGTGTTCTTATAGGCGAAAAGAGTTTTGGCAAAGGTTCAGTGCAAACCATGCAAACCTTGAAAGATGGTTCGGAAATAAAAGTTACAATTGCCAAATGGCTTACTCCCAACGGAGACGCAATTGATAAGCTCGGCATCAAACCTGATATTGAAATAAAGACAGATGAAAGCGAAATTTCTTCCGGCAACGACACGCAACTAAAAAAGGCAATTGAAGAAGTGAATAAGTAGATAGAAAAAATAAGAGAGGGTATGAATAGGAAAATAATTTTTTTTATTATACTATTGATTTTTTTTGGAATCGGTTTTTTTATTTACTATAAATACTATGCCGAAGGAACATTGGAAATTATTTCTAATACACCAGATGTAAACATTACGTTAAATAATAAGGACTACACAAACACAAGTAAAATCAAACTAAATCTTGAAGAAGGAATATATCATTTTGGTATCAGTAAATTAGGTTATCTTGATCAAAATGATTATGTTGATATTCATAAACTGAGAAAAACTAAAGTAACGATAAAACTTACCAAAATAGATATTGTTTCATATATAGACAATCCTTTGCAATTAAATAATTTAATCACAAACTCAAATGATGGATTGTATGTTTTCGATTACATCAACAAAAAGATATCTAAGATTACAGAAGCAGATAATCAAGAACCGATCATGGATATTGATTTTTTGAACGATAATACAGAAATTAGTAGTTTGCAATGGATAAAAAATGATCTTGGTGGGGTTGAAGGTACAATAATTAAATATATTGATTCAAATTCAAGTCTAAATCATACAAAAATAATCTATTTCGATATAGGAAAGTCTTTCGACTTAAGCGTTAATATGTCATCAATATCATACAATTCTAACAACAATCAATTGGCATATATTTATAAAACAGATGAAGGCAAAGAAAATATTTCTATTTCCAATATAGAGGGTGGCGAATGGAAAAATATTCTCGATGTAAACACAAATACTGCTAGTAATACGATGTGGCTTGATAATTCTCATGTTCTATATCTTTCTGATTTGGATAATCAATACAAGATAACAATTATTGATATTAATAAACTGTCAAGGCAAGATATAATCTTAAAACAAGATAAAACAGTATCTTTTTTCTATGAGGCACAATTATCTCTAGATAAAGAAAATCTGATTCTTCCCATCTTTGATGGTGTCGATACAACAGTTGGCATGGTTAACTTTAAAAAACAAAATCAACAAATATTAGATATAAATCCATACATGAATTTAGTAAAATGGAAAGACAATAATACAATATTGTATATTTCTGATTCATTAAAAATAAACAATATTCAAGGGAATTTTACCATTAATTCTTTTGATGTAGACTCTGGTAAATCTAAAATAATATTTAATTTACCGGGAGACATTTCAGACAATCTTACAGATTTTTTGGTTCAAGGTAACGAGTATTATATCGTATCAAATGGACAATTAATGAGGCTTAGTGATAATGATTAAATTTGTTATTTCTAGATGGTTTTATATAGTTATTATTTTGATATGTTTTTGCGTACCTAAAGAAATGCACGCCGAGACAGATTATGAAAGTATAATGCTCAAATATAGCGCTATACAATCTCTGACAGACTACAAAGATAAAAAAAGCAATACGATAGGTTTAGAAAGAATAACAATTATTTTAGATAAACTGGATAAAGATGGTTATTTTAATATGAAAAACAATCAACAAAGATTGGGATATATTAAAAGCAATAGTGCGACTTACCCGGAACTTGCGATTGTTGCATTGACTGAAACAGGTTTCAGCAAAGAATTTCCTATATTAACTATTACCAAACAAAATGCCCAATCATCTTTAAGATCTGTTCAGGATACTATACTAAAAAGGACCATTGCAATAGGTAAAATACTGAAACAATATGATCTTGAAAACCCCAATAATTCCTCTTTCAAATTGCCTTATCCTTCTAAAGAAAAATGGTCAAAAAGCGATTTAGCTACTTTTTATACTTACTATCCTTTTTTTAAAAACGCAGGATATTCTAAAAGAAAAGATTGGACTGATGCTGAACGGGAAATATTAATGGCACACGTTGAATTAAATAGAAAAATGGATGAGATTGGTAGACAATTTAACAACGATATCAGCAAAATTCCTAAAGATACTCTCGATTTGGCAGTCCAGACTGCTATATGGGAAGTTGGTGGAGCGGCGTTAAAAATTGGAAAAGTTGCTTTGGAAGAATATGCTGCAACTAGAGTAACGCAAGTTACAGCAGAAGAAGCGGCTGTGCTCGTAAAAACCTCTAAAAAACCCATTACTAATTTTGTTAATAAACTTCGTAAATTACTTTTTGGTACAGGCAAGAAAGCTGTAAATAAGGTATCAAAAATAATATTTGCAAAAACTTATTATATTCCGGAAATGCAATTTAATAAAAGTTGGAATTTTAATAATTCAAGTATCTGTGGTGATTGTGCTCAGAATACTATTTTAACAAAACTTGTTACAACGATAGACCATTTATTTGCTCCTACCAACAATACTTGGCTAATTAAACCTCTAGCAAATCATAAAAATGAGGCCTCCAGGATTTTAAGAGATACTAAATTTTATAAAAAACTCCCAGGCGCAAATCTTTTTGAACAATTTACTGTTGTTGGTCAATGGCAGCCAAGCCTCAAAATAATTCAGATGTCAGACAATTCTACACTATCCGAGTTCCTTTCGAAAAATAAAATTACCCAAGTCGAATATAGCTATTGGTATCAACATGAAATGTTTCACGGTTTAAGCGATGTGAGTGTTGAAACAGCTTATTATGATCATAGTGGCTATCTCTCTTATGCACAAAGATATAGCCTTAATGACACCAGAAAATATATTCCTTTACATGAAGGATTTACAGAATATTTAACCGCAAAAAGTGGCGACGGCATACTAGATAAAACAGTATATTTAAATGAAGTAGCAGTGGTAAGAGCCATTAAATATAAAATGTCATCATTATATGGAGAAAATGCAGCACTTGAAAAAATGGCAGATATATATTTTAATGGTCCTAATCATTTAGTTGGATTAGATGAAATATTTGGCACGGGATTTCACGATAGGATATTTCAACTGATAAAGCAAAGAGACTATGAAGGGGCTGTAAGTTATATTAACAATATTAAATTAGTAAAATAGATATTTATGAATAATAATGAATTTCAATCTCCAGAAGCCATCGATTTTATAAATTTAGCTGACAATTGGCAGTATCTTAACGATGATAAAAAAAATGAAATAATAGCAAATTTTAATGATATTGTGGATTTTAATGTTGGAGAAAAAATTATTAATAAAGTCTCAAATGATTTTTATAATTTAAGCCAGAAGGATAAGACGATTGCGGTAAAAGCTCTAGAGGAGATAGGGGCACAATCCAAAGACTTAGAAAATTATTCTACCAATTTGCTATTAGAAATAATAGAAAAAGATAAGGACAAGCAAATGTCTTATAGATATGCTAAATCTATTGATATAAAAGCAATTAGATTACTTTTACCGTTGGAAACAAAAGACCAACAACTTGGCAATAACGAGAAAAAAATATTAATAAGAATATTTGAAGCAGAAGAAGGATTGATTAATAATATCTCAGGGAGTAAAGAGAAAAATGATATTTTTTATAATTTTTCAAAATTTGGAGAAATAATCGAACTTAGACAGCAAACTGCATTGTTTTTATCTAATGAATTTGCTAAATCTGAAAAAAATTCAGATTTATACTATACGTTAGCGGATAATTTAATAAATCTCCCTGATCAACTAGGTGGTAATTTACTTAAAGAGCTTCAAGTCATTTTAAAAAATAATATTAAAAATAATATCGACGATACAAAATGTTTTAAGTATTTACGGCAAATATATAAAATTGGTGACAAAACTTTTATTCCAATTATTCAAGAAATAAAAAACGAATATCCGTTTCCAGGAATTAACAAATTGTCTGGAATTGTGATAGATCAAATTCAAAAGAAAAATAAATGATAAAAAAGATATATTTTATTTTATTTTTAGTATTTACTCTTTTTTTGCCTGTTTTATCATACGCGGAAGAGAATGATTGTCCGCAACCAATTCCAGAAGTTAAAGGTATATCTCAAGGGTACACTGAAGATGAATTGAGTATTTATATTACTTGGATTGTTAGTAAAGAACTGTTAGATGATAATAATACGGTAAATTTTGGTTATAAAATATTTAAAAAAGGGCCGGGTGGTGAAGCGATTATTGGGACAATCAGTCCCGAAGAAGTTACTGATTCCACGGATAAATATTATGGGTTCTATAATGATCCATTGGTCGTTTCAGATGAAACATATACGTATAGTGTTTCCCTTTTTGATTCTGTTGGTAATGAATATCCTGCCGGTTCGGTTACGGTAAAAGCAGAATTGGAAAAGTACGAAGATGAAAAAGAATGTGTTGCCACAATAACTGTCGAAGGTCAATCTGACGACAATGGCAATGTAGATTTAAGCTGGAATGAGGTATGTGACGCAGATGAATATAGAGTATTTAGAGATGGAACGCAATTGGGTAGTACAGATCAGACGAATGCAACCGACGAAAATGTTAAATCTGGCAAGTATCTTTATAAAGTCGAAGCTTGGGGTCCTAAAAAAGAAAGTTCCAATAACACTAATAAGAGAGAGATACATGCAGGTCAAATAATATCTATTGCTAAAGCCGAGGGTGAAAAAGATAAGAAAGTTGAAGGTTCGATTATTCTAGAAATCACTAAAGATTCTCAATCGTCTAATTTATCAATTCCTAGTACGAATAACCTGCCTAAAATTAGTATAGATAGTTTGTTAAAAGATATTATAAAAATTATAATAGCACTAGCTTGGATTTTATTAGTAATAATGCTTATGATCTCTGGAGTAATTTTTATTACTTCTCATGGCGATGAAGAGCGTGTCAATTTAGCTAAAAAAATTGCAAAATATGCTATTATGGGAGCAATTTTGATATTATTTATATACGCAATCGCAGAATTTATAAAAATAACCTTTTCTTAATTGCAACTATTTACTTATTGTGATTTTTTACCTATAATAAATATAAAAATTATTAAATTAGCTAAACGATTATGAAAATTGTATTAATTGAAAATGTCGACAACTTGGGAATCATTGGTGATATTAAAGATGTTGCCAACGGCTATGCCAGAAATTTCTTAATTCCTCAAAAATTAGCTGTCAAATTAGGAGATAAAACTGCAAAAATTCTTCTTAAGGATTTGGGCAAAAAACGCGCAATCGCCAAGGAAGAAATCAGTAAAATTGATAAAAAAGCGCAAGAATTGGAAGGTAAAATTGTTAATTTTCAAGCTAAAATTAACAAGAAAGGAAGTCTTTTTGCCGCAATTACTCCAGTTCAAGTTTCTGAAAAACTAAAAATAGATAAGAAAATTATTTCATTTGCTCCGATCAAAACACTTGGCAGTCATAAAGTAAAACTCAATTTTGGTCATAATGTTAAAGCAAATATTATTGTAAACGTTGAAGAACTAAATGAAAAAACAATAAAAAATAAAAAGGAGGTAAAAAAATGATAGCAGTTTGGGTGATAATAGGCATTTTGGTTATAATTTTATTCTGGATTGTGGCAATTTATAATGGACTTATTAGCCTCAAAAATAGAACTGAGGAAGCAAAAAGTGATATCGATGTTCAAACCAAACGCCGCTATGATCTAATCCCAAATCTTATCGAAACAGTCAAAGGATATGCTAAACACGAAAGAGAATTATTTACAGAAGTTACAAAAGCAAGAACAGAAGCTATGCAGTCAAAAGGTATGTCTGATAAAGCTCAGAAAGAAAATATGCTGACAGATGCCCTAAAAAGCGTGTTCGCAGTGGCTGAAAACTATCCGCAATTACGCGCTAATGAAAATTTTTTGCAACTTCAGGGAGAACTAACAGATACCGAAGACAAAATCGAAGCCGCACGCAGATTCTACAACGGCAATGTGCGAGATTTTAATATTAAAATGGAAGTATTTCCTAATAATATTATTGCTAGTTCAATGAATTTCAAGAAATTTGAACTATTTGAATCAACAGGAGTTGAAAAAGAACCGATAAAAGTAAAATTTTAATAAATAATTTTAGAAAGGTATATCATGCCTGAAAAAAAGGAACATAAAGGTTCAGATCTGCCAATCGGCGAAATTTTTAAGAAAGCTTGGGAGTTATTTGTCAAAAATATCAATATGTTTATAGTGCTAATTGTGATTGCCTTTGGTTTGGAATTGGTTGTTTCAATCGTAGCTATGATTACGGGCGCATCATTGGCAGGGGGAATCGCCACTAGCCTTTACACTACTCAACAAGGTGGAATTCCAATCTTAGGAAGTTTATTGACTGGCGTGGGAATATCAACAGCAATCATTTTGGCAGTTGCCGGTATTTTTGTATTTACATGGGTTATGAGCGCCAATGCTTTTGCAGTTTATCACACAATAATCGGGAAAAAGACTACTGCTTGGGAAAATTATCAAATAGGATTAAAAAAATTCTGGATTTTCTTGGCTGTTGCGATCATAGTAGGAATTATAGTTGGAGTTGGATTAGTGCTATTGGTTGTTCCTGGAATAATTTTAGCAATATTTTTGGCTTTTTCAATTTATCTTGTGGCGGCAGAAAAAGCTACGGTTGGCAAAGCTATTTCGCGCAGTTTTGAACTTGCAAAGAAAAGTTGGCTTTTAATCTTGATTACAATGATCATTTTGGGAATTATTATGGCAGTGCTTTCAATGATTCCTATTGTTAGTATAATTGCCAGCGCTTTTGTTGGAGTATTTGCAACGTTGATTATTGGCTTAATCTATGAAGAAGTCAAATAATTATTTCACTTAATAATCTTTACAAAATAAAACTCGATCTGGAAATTATGGTCGAGTTTTATTTATAATATAAGTAAGGATAAAAAAATTATGTATAAACAAATTAGCGCCAATAGAACATTAAGTGTAGTTCTGATCGGATTTTTTCTGATTATACTTATTGGTATCGGTTGGTTTTTTACTTGGTATTATCATAATTTTATTTATTTAATTTTTATTTCCATAATCGCGCTTGTTCAAGCTTTTGTGAGTTATTGGTGGAGTGATTCGATTAGTCTTTCACTGGCTGGCGCCAAACCCGCGTCAAGAAAAGAATATTTGTCTTTGCATCGGGCAGTAGAAAATATGGCGATTTTAGCGGGAATTCCCAAGCCAAAAGTTTATGTCGTTAATGATCCTGCGCCAAATGCTTTTGCCACCGGACGCGATCCTAAACATGCTAGTCTTGCAATTACCACAGGACTTTTGGAAATTATGAACAAACGTCAGCTTGAAGGTGTGATTTCGCATGAGATGAGCCATATTGGCAATCGCGATACATTAGTGATGACTATGGTAGTTGTTTTGGTAATTATCATTGCTTGGGTTTCTGATTTATTTATTCGCATGCAGTGGTTCAGAGGCAATCGCGATCGTAACGAAGGCGGAGGAATTTTAATAATAATTGGCATCATCGGATTAATATTGGCACCGATTGTTGCGCAATTAGTGAAGTTGGCAATTTCACGCAAACGTGAATATTTAGCCGATGCGACTGGTGCTCTTATGACTCGTTTCCCTGAAGGTTTGGCAGAAGCATTGGAAAAAATAAAAGACAAAAATTCTGCTACAAAAAATACCAGTACTGCCACTTCGCATTTATATATTGCCAATCCGTTTAAGCGCAAAGATTCTAATTGGATGAGTAATTTATTTGCCACCCATCCGCCGATTGAAGATAGAATTAAAAAGTTAAGAGAAATGATATAATTAATTCAATGAAAAAAATATTTTTATTTTTATTGTTAGTTATTAGTTTTCAGTTGCCGGTTTTTAGTTCGGTCAAGGCGTATGATGCCACCGATACGGACTGGAAAATTACGGATTTTAATTCTAATGCGCAAATCAATAGTGATCAAAAAGTAAATGTGACAGAGGAAATCACGGTTGATTTTGGCAATCTAGAAAAACACGGCATTTATCGCTACATTCCTTATAAATATTTCCGCAACGGCAATAATTATATCGTGCGAATTAAAATTCTGGGAATAACTGATGATGCTGGAAATAAAATACCTTATGAAGAATCAAGGCAATCTGACAATTTTTTTATTAAAATCGGTAATGCCAATAAAATAGTTACTGGAGTGCAGAAATATAAAATTAATTATAGTTTAGAGCGTGTGATCAATCATTTTTCCGATCATGATGAATTTTATTGGAATGTAACTAGTAATGATTGGCCGGTGCCAATCGAGAATACAGAAATAAGGATTCAGTGGCCAGAGGGAGCAGAAATAACGCAAGATGTTTGCTATGTCGGAGCGTATGGATCAGCACAGGAAGATTGTAAAATTAATACTGAGAAAAATTCTGCAATATTTACTTCTAATAACGCGCTCAATCCAGGCGAGGGTTTTACCGTTGCCAGTGGAATAAAAACTGGTTTACTTAATCCTTATTCCTTTTACACTGTTGTTGCTTGGTTTTTATCGGACAACTGGGCATATTTGATTCCATTTTTAGTGCTTGGCTGGCTTATTTATAATTACTTAAAAAACGGCCGCGATCCAGGAGGCAAAAAAACTATTGTGCCGGAATTTGCGCCGCCAGATAGTTTGCGTCCGGCAGTTCTTGGAACTTTGTATGACGAAAAAGTTGACACTCGTGATATTTCAGCCGTGATTATAGATTTGGCAGTAAGGGGATATCTAAAAATAAAGGAAATAGAAAATAAGAACATACTAGGAATTAAGTCTAAAGATTATCAATTTGTTGATACCGGCAAAAATCAAAAAGATTTGGTAAATTACGAAAAAGAAATTATGGATGGTGTTTTCGAAGAAGGAAAGACCGCTAAATTATCAGATTTAAAAAATAAGTTTTATACTCATGTCAAAAATATTCAGAACGATTTATACAGAGAGGTGGTTGATAGAAAATATTTCTTAAAAAATCCCAACAATACAAGAAATGTTTATTTAATATTAGGGGGAGCAATAATTTTTCTGGGATTTTTTGTCGGACCATTTTTAGGACTAATAACGAATTCAGTTTCATTTATGGTGGCATTTATGCTTTCGGGAATTTTAATTATTATTTTTTCTTTTTCTGCGCCCAAAAGAACCGATCTTGGCGCGGAGACAAACCGCAAAATCAAAGGATTTAGATTATATATGTATACCGCGGAAAGATATCGAGAACAGTTTAACGAAAAAGAGAAAATATTTGAGCGATATTTGCCTTACGCCATGGTGTTCGGAATTGTAAAGGAATGGGCAAAGAAATTTGAGGGAATGCAAATTGAACAGCCCGATTGGTATCAGGGAAATGGTGTATTTAATGCCATAATTTTTGCCAATGTTATGAGCTCAATGCAAAATGATATGAACTCAGCGTTGGTTTCTAATCCGTCGTCCGCAGGAAGCGGAGGATCGGGGTTTTCCGGCGGCGGCGCAGGTGGAGGTTTTGGCGGTGGCGGCGGCGGGAGCTGGTAAATATTATGAGAGTTTGTTTTATACTCTTTTTACAATCGTCAAACATTTTGCCGTATTCTGTCATTGCGAGCGATAGCGAAGCAATCTATAACATAAGTTATGAGCAAGCAATTTTATGTGTACATCATGACAAATTTTGTCAATAATGTTTTATATACTGGAGTAACAAATTATTTAATAAGAAGGGTTTTTGAACACAGAAATAAATTAGCAAATGGTTTTACTGCGAAATACAATATTACAAAATTGGTTTACTATGAAATCTTCGACGATCCTGAAAATGCAATCGCAAGAGAAAAACAAATTAAAGGCGGATCGAGACAAAAAAAGATTGAACTAATCAAAAAAGACAACCCAAATTTTGAAGATTTATATTCAAAATTAATATAAGATTGCTTTGTCGTTCCGCTATCGCGGTACTTCTCGCAATGACTACTCGTTTCAGGCAAGGAATTGATTTTTAGTTACGGCACATTACTGTAATACTATTTTTGTACTACTTTGAAATAAAAAAGGAGCCTAAAGGCTCCGGGTTTTAATACTTTAATAAATCATAACTTAATTTCCCGAACATAAAATCGGGGATATTTATATAAATTATCTCAACACTTAATAAGTGTAACAACTATGATTGTTGACGATAGGAATACCACGTTCGTTTGCCCTTTTTATGTTTTCCGGTCGCATAAAATATTCTGAAAGCTTTTCGAAGTTATATTCTTCCGGAAGTTGTTTTTCTGTGAATGTTAGTAGTGGTTTTTCGGTTCTGGTGCTATTGGCAACTTGGAAGCCAACAGAAAAACCCATGTTGGTATTAATGGGATAAAAAGCCAATCTGCATCTTTCAACTTTTTCGAGAACCATTTGAATTTCGTCTTTATTCATAGATTCATCTGTGAACTCGTCAATTGAAACTTTACGTGGCGCGCCGCATATATTAGGAGTGAGAATCATTTCTTTGGTTTTGTGAAGCCTGTTGTCTAATTGTCTGAGAAATTCTAAATCTTTTGCACCGAGTTTACTCATTTCGCGACACCTCTTTCCGATTTCTTGTAATCCAAAAATCATATATTGGCTTATCTTCGTATATACACGATCCAGAATCAAGTATTTGACATTCATTTTTGATAATATATTGTTCAATTTGTTCGCGATGACGAATATAAAATTTTCCATAACTGTGTTTTTGACCATTGAAAAATTTTGTCGAGATTATGCAAAGTTTTTTATTTTTATTGATCCATCGGAAGTGAAAGTAAAATTCACTTTCGTCTGAAATTTTGCTCATTTCATAATTTACATTGGTAATTACGCTATATTGCGACCTCGATACTAAGTTTTTTATTGCCGTTTGGATGTCGTGATTATTGCTTATGAATGGAATAACTTGAATCATAAGTCCGAGATCGAATTGATGTTTTGGCAAGTCCGAAATATTTAAAATATTTCCCTTATGTACCCCTGATGCTTGATCTGCATTTTTATCGATTTGATACAAACTAGATCGGGGAATATCTAATAGTTTTGCAATTCCTTTGCCCAAACCACCATGAGCTCCGCTTCCAAAATCTAATATTGATTCGGTGTCGAGAAAGTCGTGGTGATATATGTTCATAATCAGAAAAAGACGAGCAAGCAACCATGATCGGAATCGATCTCCTACATTTTTTGATTCAACTTTATTGCCATTGGCATCAAATATTCTATTTTCCGTTGATACATCGAAATTTTTTAATACTTGCACAATTATTCACCTCTTTTGATTATTCTTGTCGATTTCCGCTTCCAAATTGGCGCGATAATGCCACATGGAATTGTATAACGATGATGCTCTTATGTTTCTTAATTCTTAAGGATCAAAACAGAACTAATATATATCATATCGAAAGATATGTAAATATGTACTACAAATCACGCTCTAGCGTAAAAAGTAGTACAAAATTAGGACTTTTGGAGAATGTTTTTGCTGAGTAAACGTTTATATTCATCAATTACAGGTTTGATGTTGGGGGCGCAGTTTGAGGGGAGTTTATTGATATCGAGAAATTTCCATTCTGTAATATCTGCGCCTGGTTTGACGGGGCCAACCCGTTTGGCGAGATAGTGAATAAGAATTACAATTGTATCAGGCCTAGTTGAATGTTTGACCATCATCGGTTTTAAAGGCATTATAATTTTAATTCCAATTCCCATTTCTTCACGCACTTCGCGTTTAGCCGCTTCTTCCAGTGAATTTGCCTCGTTGGTAAAATCAAAATTTTCAATGCGGCCGCCTGGGAATTTCCAAATACTGTCTTCGGGTTTTTTATCGTCGGAGTGTCCGTGGCGGTTGAGGAGTACTTTGCCGTTTTCGACAATCACCGGCCCGGAGGCAATTATAACTTTTAATTTATCGATGTTCATTATTTTTGATTACTTTTTTACTTATCGCATTCCATTAGGGGCTTCCGCCCCTTCTGGTCTTCGGGTCCGCCACGGCGGACTCGATAAGTCAAACCCCCGGTAAAGGTATTCTTACTTTGGTTGACTTTCTTACTATATTATACTTGAAAACATGATTTTTGACAAAGAAAAAATCGGGTTTTTGGCCCGATTTTACTAGCTGGTTGATATTCTATTTCTTTTTGACTTCTCCCCTATGATAGGGAGGGTAATGGCATAAGACCAGATTCTAATGCGGCTACGATAAGCTTTTTGAACGTATCTTCCGCTTCTCTTTCTGGATCATATATGGCAAGAGCCATGAGCACAACCCTTTTCTTTGGATCCCTTTCTTTGTCGATTATGTCCAAGATGAGAGAAGAAATTTCATGTCTTTTTCCGAGAAGAGGGTGGCATTTTATTTTCTGTATGATAATGATTTCTTTTCTTAGCTCATCCATGATTTGGTCGAATTCATCATCCTTGAATTGGATGATTTGATTTCGGTCGATCGAAACATACGGTGTAAAATTGCTATAGAGGATCTGCGAGAGAACGAAATCTCTCTCGCTACCGTCTGAAAAGCGATCGAGGAATTTCATGAGGAGACGAGCGGTCTCCTGAGTATCGTGGTTTTCTTCCTCAAGAATCTCAAGTTTTCTTGATATTTCCTTGGAAAGTTCTTCAACAAGCTCTTGATATCGTTCTTCCGACATGACAATTTCATAGGAAATTTGTGTTTTGTTTTTCTGAACGGTACCGAAGTTTTCGATCAGGCGAGTAAAGAGAGAGTGTTGATCTCTAAAATCTTTCATTCCGAAGATCAATTCATTGATTGCGTGGGCATGAGAGGTTTTGCAGCTGTAACGTCTGCCCATCAGAATATCGAGCCCTTTTTCCGTCTTCTCGAGCTCCGGCGAATTATTCCCGCGGATCTCTTGGCTACTTTTTCTTGTCATTTTTTACCACTCCTTTATTTGTTTTATTAGCGCCGTGCGCCTGGCGGATTTTTTCCGCTATTTGCCTGATAGTACTTTCAGAAATCGACAATGCTTTCTCGACATCATTTTTGGTGTCAGCTAATCTTTCGAATACCAGAACATCCAAATTAGCATACATCTCGTTGCATTCAAGCATATTGCCAATTTTTCCTGTACAGAGAAAATTAATGACCTTCTTTTTGTAAAATTCTATCAACTCCTTTTCTTTTTCTTTATCGATCAGAATTCCATGACCTGTTGCATAATGGACGATTTTTCCATCAATATCATTTTCCCATTCCAATAACATAAAGACCTCCTAAATTTTATGTAAAAGATGCCCCAAAACAGTCAAGAAATAAGTTTATCTTATTTTTGTCCAATTGTAAAGTAATTAATCTTGCTATCACAAGATAGTATATATAAAATAAATATAAGATGAATAAACAAGAAGCTAAATTAAGAATAGAAAAACTAAAGAGGGAAATCGATAAAATCCGCTACCAATACCATGTTTTGGATCGGGAAATTGTTTCGGATTCGGTTAAAGATTCGCTCCAACACGAACTGTATAAATTGGAGCAACAGTATCCGGAATTTATTACTCCTGATTCGCCGACTCAGCGTGTGGGTGGTGCGCCTCTTTCGAAATTTACCAAAGTTACACATTCTGTTCCTATGCTTTCCATGGAAGATGTTTTTGAGTTTCAGGAACTTGCGGATTGGGAAACTAGAATTAAAAAGATTGTACCCAATAGAAAAATTGAGTATTTTGCCGAACAAAAAATGGATGGACTGGCAGTCTCGCTTGTTTATAAAAATGGAGTATTGGAGCAAGCGGCAACCCGCGGTAATGGTGTGATAGGGGAAGATGTGACGCAGAATATTAAAACTATCGAAGCCATTCCGTTACAGTTAATCGGTGATGGTCTAACGTCGATCGCAACGTCTGTTGGCAATCGTCAAACGACCAATTCGCCAGCTGGCGGACGAATGACGAATATCGCAACGAATAACGTTAGACGAATAGCGTTTGACGATATTTTAGAGGTTCGCGGTGAAATATTTTTGCCCAAGAAAGCGTTTGAAGAATTAAATAAAGAACAAAAAGCTAAAAACTTGCCAGCTTTTGCCAACCCCCGCAATGCCGCGGCCGGTTCGATCCGTCAGCTAGATTCAAAAATTACAGCTAGGCGTCATTTGGATTTTTTGCCGTACGGCCTTAAGACTAATGTTGGGGTAAAAACTCAAGCAGAAATATACGAGTTTCTCAATCAGCTGGGTTTTAAAATCAATAAGCATAATAAACTTTGCAAAAACCTTGATGAGGTGGAGAAATTTCATAAATATTGGCAAAAAGAGCGGGCCAAACTCCCGTATCAAACAGACGGAGTGGTGGTAAAGGTAAACGATTTGGAAACGCAGGCTCGTCTTGGTGCGGTCGGCAAGGCGTATCGCTGGGAGATTGCCTATAAATACCCCGCAGAACAAGTTACAACAATCGTTAAAGACATAATCGTGCAAGTTGGCCGCACTGGCGCGTTAACTCCTGTAGCGGTTTTGGAGCCGGTGCTAGTCGCGGGCTCAACGGTGTCGCGCGCGACGCTTCACAACGAAGACGAGGTTCATCGCAAAGATATTAGAGTCGGCGACACTGTAATCATTCAAAAAGCCGGTGATGTGATTCCGGAAGTTGTTCAAGCGCTCAAAAATCTAAGACCCAAAAATTCTCCTGTATTTAATATGCCGAAAACTTGTCCGATTTGCGGAGGCGCGGTAACAAGACCAAAAGGAGAGGCGATTCATCGCTGCGCTGACCCAAACTGTTCGGTGCGCGTCAGACGCGGGCTCGGTCATTTTGTTTCCAAAGGCGCTTTCGATATCGAAGGACTCGGTCCGCAAATCATCAATCAGTTATTCGATAGCGGCTTGATTAAATCGCCGGCGGATTTATTTAAAATTATAGAGGGTGATTTGCAGCCGCTGGAACGATTTGCCGAAAAATCTGCGTCCAATTTATATAATTCAATTCAAAAATCCAAAGAAATTTCACTGGATAGATTTATTTATGCGCTTGGCATTCGCCAAGTTGGCGCGGAAATGGCAGTGGATCTGGCGGCGCAATTTGGCACCCTTCAGAAACTGATAGAAGCGGATTACACACAGATAGAACGGATGTATGGAGTAGCAGAGAAGACGGCACATCAAATTTATGATTGGCTTCAAGATAAAAAAAATATCGAACTAATAGACGATTTACAAAAAGCAGGAGTTAAAATTTTGCCCTATAAATCCCCGGTCAAAGCCAATAAACTGGAAGGAAAATCTTTTGTAGTAACCGGCACTTTGCCCACACTTAGCCGCGACGAAGCCCACAAAAAAGTCATCCAGTACGGCGGGAATGTACACACATCAGTAACTTCAAAAACCAATTATCTCATCGCTGGCGAAAATCCGGGATCGAAACTCGAAAAAGCGAAAAAATTTGGAACTAAAATGATTAGTGAAAAAGAATTTTTAGAACTCATAAAATAATAAAAAAGCCGCTGATATAAAAAACGCGGCGTAATTTTATTAAAGAGAAAACAAGCAGAACTAATCAGAGAAGGATATGGTTTCTTTATTATTTTCGTGTGTAATGAAAATGAATTTTAGATTGGGATTGTTTCTTTCGTATTTTTTGGCGTAATCAGCGATTTCAAGAGAAACTAGTAAAGAAATTTGCTTAAGTTTTTCTTGATTTGTCGGCGGCCATTCCAAATTGCGGAATAAACACAAGGCCTTGATTTCTTTTCCGTTTTGTTTGATGAACTCGCATTGATCGTTCAGTACCACCCAGACAGTAACAAGGTCATTTGCTACAGAACCAAGGAAAGTTCGCCAGAAATTTGTTAAGTATTCACTTTGAGAAAAAGCAAATAGAAATAATGACAGAAATCCACCTTCAAGAAGCAACATTTGTGGTTTGGGGTTCAGTTCCAATTCATTGATTGGTTCGGTGCAACATGGACATGTGACAATCTGGTGTACAAGGATTGTTTGATCTGGATCTCCGATAGTTTTTACCTCCATTTACTCCACTTCCTTCCTTTTCTTTTAATGGGCCAAAATAAAATATGATATTACGATATCATACTTTTGCAAAATCTGGCAAATTTGTATAATTGACATAAAGTTTTTTATTTAATAATGTTAAGACGGAATAAAAATAGGGCGAATTTTTAACAAGGCGGTGAATAAAGTGAAAACAATCGTTATGGGATTATATGATTTTTTAACAACTTTCTATAAAAATGCTAGTTCTGAGCAAATAAAAAATCTTAAGAGATTAGAACGCGAGGCTGATCTACCAAATGTTGTCAAAATTTTTTATTCAGAGGCTAACAAGGAACTTGGAGATCAAATTTGTGACATCATGAAAATAAATCGAGGAAAAGCTAAGATAGGATTTTGGCCCAATAAGGAAATAAAAGTACTTTTGGAGGAATCAGTTAAGGGTTGTTATTGCTTTGTGCTTGGTTCATATCATCTTAATGCAAATATAAGACATCAAGAACTTAAAGCCGTTATCAGAGCCTGCAAAAGTTCCGGAGCGGAAAAAGTAATTGCCATTGTTCCATTCCTGGGATACTCTAAACAGGAAAAATAAAATCTGGTCGTGAAGCAATTCTAGCAAAACAAATCGCCGAAGAAATATGTCTAGCCGGAGCAGATAGAGTCGTATTGATGGAGCTTCATGCTGATGCAATTCAAGGATTCTTTAATGTGCCGGTCGATCATTTGCGTGCTTCGAAGCAACTTCTTGCTGGAATTAAAGAACATACTTTTCTAAAACCGCGAAATTCAACTTTTATTTCTCCAGACGCAGGTGGAGTGGCGAGAGTAAGAAAATATGTAAATTTTGTGCGCTGTATGCTAGCCATTATTTTTAAATATCGCAGTTCTCCAACCGTATCAGAGGTCATGGAATTTATAGGAAACGTAAAAGGCAGATATGCTTATATAATTGATGATATGATTCAAAGCGGCGGAACACTCGTCGGCGCGGTTTCAAAACTTATTGCCGAAGGTGCTAAACAAGTTTATATTGTTATCATTCATTGGGATGGTTGTGACGATTATTTAAAAAATATGAAATTGCTTATGTGCTCAGGCGCTGTATCTAAATTTATTATTACTGATACAGTTCCGCTTCCTCCTGAAATAAGAAATTTACCAAACGTGGTGGTGATAAGCGTAGCGCCGCTTTTTGCAGAAGTTATCAAAAGGATATATCTTGGCGATTCCGTAAGTCCACTTTATGAAATAAATGGAGAAACAAAAAGCAAAAAAAAGCTGGAAAAATCAGTTCCTGTCGAAATCCAGCTCAAGGATGTTATAAAAAAGTATAGAAATATAGATATCGATTTAGATGAAATTACTGCCTAAAGCAGTAAAGTAGAATTGGAATTATCTGGTTCTACTTTTTTTATATGGTTTACTTTTTGAATATTTAAATGCTATAATCAAGTTAAATTATGCCAAAAATTAGTATTGACGAAGTAGAAAAAATTGCCGCGCTGGCACGAATTGAAATAACTGATAAAGAAAAGACTAAATACAGCCGAGAGATTTCGGAAATTTTGGGTTATGTGGAAAAATTAAATAAAGTTGATACTGAAAATATTGCCGAAACCTCGCAGGTAACAGGACTGGAAAATGTTTATCGTGAGGATATTGCGTCGGAAGCAACTCAGGTTGATAAAGATAAAAATAAAAACCGCGAAAAGCTTTTGAAAAATTCTCCAGCCCAAAAAGACGGATATATCAAAGTGAAAGCTGTGTTGGAATAGTGGTAGTGGCAATGGCTACGATGCCCGTATCGATAGAGTCATTCGTTGTTCGGTTATCGTCGATCGCAACGTTTATCGTCTTTCGGTCGAATTACGATTGACGTGACGAATAACAATAAGCGAACAGCGATTAACGATTTATATTAACCGGCATCCTAGCCTTAGCCCAAAAACAAAATGAATTTATTTTTAATTAAAACAATCAAAGAAATATCTCAGCTTCTTGATGAGAAAAGGATTTCTTCAGTAGAACTCACGAAGGAAGTTTTTAGGCGTGTCAAAGAAGTTGAGCCGAAGGTGAAAGCGTTTATCACGCTATGCGAAAAAGAAGCGCTGGAGCAAGCCAAGGAAAGTGACAAGCGAATCGCTAATGGCAAAAGACTGAGCGCAATCGATGGGATTCCCATTTCTATCAAAGATATTTTTTGTACTAAAGATATAAAAACCACAGTGGGCTCAAATATGCTTTCCGATTTTGTGCCGCCGTATGATGCGACTGTGGCAAAACGATTGAAAGAAGCGGGCGCGGTGATTATCGGCAAAAACAATCTTGATGCCTGGGCGCATGGATCATCAACAGAAAATTCCGACTTTTTTGTCACACATAATCCTTGGGATTTGGAGCGTGTTCCCGGCGGATCAAGCGGCGGCTCGGCCGCAGCGGTATCGAGCGGCATGGGGTTTGCTTCTTTTGGAACAGACACGGGTGGTTCAATTCGCCAGCCAGCGGCGCTTTGCGGAGTGACAGGACTAAAACCAACTTACGGCAGAAATTCGCGTTATGGTGTTATTGCCATGGCTTCATCTCTCGATTGCCCGGGAATATTTGCGCGCTCGGCAGAAGATATTGCCACTTATTTGGAAATAGTTTGCGGAAAAGATTCATTGGATAGCACGACCGTTCCGAATAAAAAATTTGATTCGAAACGAATTTCCAATTTCCAATCCGCCAGCTGGCGGACAATTTCCAAACAATTTTCAAGTTCCAATTCTCAAATTTCAAACTTAAAACTTGGGATACCGAAAGAATACTTTGGAAAAGGACTAGATCCAAAAGTCAAAGAAAAGGTGATGGAAGCGGTGGAAGTGTATAAAAAAATGGGGGCAAAAATAGTGGAAATTTCGCTTCCAAACTACGATTATGCACTGGCAGCATATTACATTATCCAGCCGGCAGAAGTATCATCCAATTTGGCAAGGTTTGATGGAATTAAATATGGCTACTCAACCGAAAAATTTCCAATTTCCAATTTCCAATTTCCAAAAAAATCTCAAATCTCAAATCTCAAATCTCAAACACTACTCGATGTATACAATTTAAGTCGCGCTCAAGGTTTCGGAGATGAGGCCAAACGTCGAATAATGATTGGGACTTATGTGCTGTCGGCTGGCTACTACGATGCTTATTACAAAAAAGCCATGCGGGTGCGGACTCTGGTTTGCAATGATTTCAAGAAGGCGTTTCAAAAAGTTGACGCGATTATTACGCCTACTGCGCCTACTGCGGCATTTCGGATTGGCGAAAAATCAGCGGATCCTTTGGAAATGTATATGCAGGATATTTATACAGTGAGCGCCAATATCGCGGGAATCCCGGGAGTTTCTGTGCCGTGTGGATTTGTTAAAAATCCGTCTATCGGTGATCGGTTATCGTCGATCGCAACGTCTAGCGTTGATCGTTTTTCGACCAATCCGCCAGTTGGCGGACGAAATACGAAAGACGTAACGAATGACACTAGACGAACAGCGAATAACGATTCTTTATTTTCGAAATTACCTGTCGGCTTACAAATCCTCGGTCCGCAGTTTAGCGAGGAAATGATTCTTGGGCTAGCCAATGCTTACCAGTCAAAAACAAATTTTCATAAAGAAACGCCGGATATCATTAAAAAAAATAAATAAGGATATTATGACTCCCGAAATCATTGGTTCTGATTTCTTAAAACAAAAATACGATATACCAGAAAGACCAGAGGACAAAGAACGAAAAATAGAGAAAAAGAAGTCAGAGCCGTTTCATTTATCACAGGAAGTTAATAAGGCAATAGGCCGTCATGAAACCCGCACCGGCGAAAAAGTTTCGCAAAAGCCATCTGAACGTATTCGAACATATTTAGATCGTTTGGAAAATGTTTTTATGCCGAGAAAGCTTGAAAATCACCCTGATTTTAACCGCCAGGAAAGAAATCTGGAACTTCTCAAAAATTCGATTTTTGACCGGTGTGTTACCAAACTAGAAGATGTTCCAGACAGCTACTTGGAGCGTCAGCTTCGTGAGCGGGGGCTTTCTGGCGATTATGCTCAAGCTTCGGAAAAAGATAAACAAGAACTGAAATATCAAAATCTCGAGCCGGTCCTTCGCGATCAGCAGGCAAGTTTAGAGCAATGGATTGACTATTTTGGCTCTACCGATTCAAACTACATGCCAATAGCTTTAAAATATTGGGTTTTTCGTGAAATTACATCTTTGCAGGAATACGATAAAGATAATCATAAATTTCCCAAAAGAGAACAGGAGAAAAATAGCACAGGTAAAAAAGTAAATATCACTGTCAATAAATTTCCCGATCTCAATCAAGAAGCTCTCGGCTATGTACTTAATGCCATTCAAAATAAATATCAAGGTAAAGCACCAGAATTAGAATACGATATAGCGCAAACAGAAAGAGAAAATTTCCAAAAATTTCTCCAAGGCGAAAACTTTGCCAAGCTTTATGCTTGGTCAATCGAACTTATTAATCCAATTCCCGAGCATCTTTTAAAAATCACTGATGGAAAATGGATTAAATATCAAAAAGGCTCAAGCCACAGACCGTTAGTTGATTCAATTCGCCGCAAAGGCACGGGCTGGTGCACAGCAGGTGAAAATACTGCCAAAACCCAGCTTAATGCCGGCGAATTTTATGTCTATTATTCTCTTGATGATGAAAGTAAACCAACCATTCCCAGAATCGCCATTCGCATGGAAGGCGGTAATATCGGTGAAATTCGCGGCATTGGCTATAAACAAAACATGGATCCGTTTATCGACGCCACTGATGTTTTAAAAAACAAATTAGATGAAAAAGATACAAATGAAAATCCAATTTTTTCGGATAAAGAATTATATCTTAAAAAAGACCACGATATGCGATTTCTTACTCAAATTGAAAATAAAACCAAGAAAAGTCAGCAACTCACTAAAGAAGACCGGACTTTTCTTTACGAAATTGATTCGCAAATTCAAGGTTTCGGCTATCAGAAAGATCCAAGAATCGCTGAAATTAGAGAGCAAAGAAATCAGGAAAATGATATGCTCGACATCTTTGAATGCACCAAAGAGCAAATCGCGTATAACATAAATGAAGTTAACGAAAATACCAAAGCATATATCGGTCAGTGGAATACGGAAATATTTCAAAAATTAAAACATTATTCCAACATTAAACATCTTTATGAAAGTTTTCCGGAGGAGAAAATATTCATGTTGACTTTAGAAACTAATCCAGAGACTAACACTTCCGCATTAGCCAAAGAATCATTGAAAAATCAAAATATCTATTTGTCTGATTGGGGTGAAAATATCTTGCACAAAACAGAATTTAGTAAAGAAAAGCAAAAATATAATTTGGTGAGGTTTGCTGTCCATGAGCTTGGATTTCCCAATGGCGCAACAACGGAAGAAATTTATCAAAAGGCAAATGAATTAGGTTTAGAACTCTGTCCCGCAGAAGTCGGACCGCATTTAAGGCTAAAGTATCATGGAGGTGAGTGGATGTTAATTGCCATGAAACAAATTCTTGATCGCGATGGCAGTCTTCGCGTGTTCAGTCTGTGCTCGAGCAGGGACCGGCTTGAGCTCCGTGCCGACAGTGCTGAGCCGTCCGAGAGGTGGGATAGCGACGTCGAGCTTGTCTTTGTCCTCCGCAAGTTAGGTTCTAAGACACTTTAAAACTTTTATTTTTTCACTTTGATTTATTAAAGGGGACAATTCTCTTTTAAGGAGAAGATTCGGCGATTTATAATAGTTAATAGTCGAAACTTAATTTCCTCAAGGGCGTAAGCCCAGGGATGAAGTATATTCCAGAATCTGTGATGTCATTGCGAGGATCCCCGCCATGGCGGGGAGACGAAGCAATCTAAATATTAGATCGCCACTCCCGATGGATTTCATCCTATCGGGATCGCGATGACAGATTCTGGACAAGCAAAGCTTGATCTCGGGTGATACCACGGGCGTGAGCCCGTGGAGAGTCATACTATTTTAATTTTTTTCTACTAATCAAAAAATTATTAGACGAAATAACTTTTTTACCTGTTTTTTGTTCAAGTTCCTCGCGGGCATTTTTAGAAATTTTTCCGCCTTTAACACAGCATGATTTATTGGGATTAAAACCAACTGCATTTTCACTTTCCGCGATTTGTCGGGTGGAAAGTTCGGCAAGCGCGGTAAAAACCAATTCTGCATCGTTCATGTGATCGCGGAGGTTCTGGGTAGTTAATCTTTTTAAATTCTTGTGTTTTTTGACAGTTAATCCGCTCCATTCTTCGTGTATGATATTGGTAAGAATTGCATATTCTTCTTGTTTTGTGACTTTATGATCTTGCCAATAGTCAGTAAGTTTATTTCTTATCTCCTGCCCCATCATCCTTTGTTGGATCCATTTTTTGCTTCTGCCCATTTTTATCCAATAGTTACGGCTGCGATTTAGCGCTTTTTCCGGATCCTGAATTTCCTCAATTCGTTCATATCCCACTTTTGCCAACCAAATTTTAAAAGGCTCGGCGTTTTTAGAGGGGATTGATTGAATAATTCTAAATAATGTTTCTGTATCTGCAGTGTCGGTTTTGTAAAATTTACCATCAGATGATTGTAATTTCAGTTGGTGACAATTTGTAACCGACTTGCTTCCTTCATTTTTTAATCTGCTTTTGAGGACCTTCCAATAATTGCGCGGGTCGGTGCTTTTTGATAAAACTCCTACAATATCAACAACTGAAAAATACCACTTTTCTTCCTTTTTATCCCAAATTCTTCTAATTTTTTGTCCTTCAAATAATGCGATTTTTGTATTAGTCATTTTGCCTCCATTCTTATCATATCATTAATATAATTCTAGAACCATAATTTAAGGTCTTTAAAAATGTATAAGAAGTGGTAAAATATAAACATAAAGCATATAACCTGTAACATGTAACATAAATTCAGATATTCTAAATTTTCGAATAACTTAATTAAGATACAACTGTTTTGAATTATCGAAGAGTTCAAAAACAAGTTTGTGCAAAAAATGCACATAGCGCAGAATCCAACTATTTCCAAAAAAGAAAACACAGTAAATAATCATGAAATCACAAAAAGAAGAACAGAAAATTATAATCTATAAGACCAAATCTGGAATTCCCCAGATTGATGTTAAAGTTGAAAAAGATACTGTGTGGCTCAATCTAAATCAGATCTCATCTCTTTTTGGAAGAGATAAATCTGTAATTTCACGACACATAAGCGATATTTATAAAACGAAAGAACTGCAAAAAGATTCAACTGTTGCATTTTTTGCAACAGTTCAAAAAGAAGGAAGTAGATTAATTAATAGAAAAATTGATTATTATAATCTTGATGCAATTATCTCTGTCGGTTATCGTGTAAATTCCAAACGGGCAACCCAATTTAGAATTTGGGCGACGAATACTCTGCGAGATTATTTAGTCAAAGGTTATAAAGTTAATGAAAATAGATTGCTTGAACAAAAAGAAAAATTGTCATCTTTGAAAGAAGCAATCAGTTTTATCGAAAAAAAGGCCGATACTTATCTTT
>Ga0265297_10003712_pt1 | contig 26937 bp, 24 predicted proteins | sample Munlanlwell13791_FD_192502 | JGI IMG/M metagenome (GOLD analysis project Ga0265297, IMG submission 192502) | Leachate microbial communities from a municipal landfill in Southern Ontario, Canada - Leachate well 137-91 | ecosystem: Engineered > Solid waste > Landfill > Unclassified | place...
ATCGGGGCGACTCCACAGTTTCATCACCGAGATTGAATTCCTTTTCCAGGGCGCGGGCTTGTGACCAGATGGAGTGACCAATTTGTAATTCCGGCAAAATGACGGCGACAGATTTGGAGTATCTCTCGAGACGGTAGACACAATCAGCCACTAATTCTGAATCCAACTTCATATCGGAATCAATAAACATTAAATATTGGCCGCTGGCTTTGCTGACAGCATAGTTTCGTTGTTGATTGCGTTCTGGACCTTGAGAATAAACATGATTGGTATAATTTTTGGCTAATTGATAGGTGCCGTCGGTGGAATAGTTGTCAACGACAATTAATTCGATATTGGGGTAAGATTGATTTTTAATTGATTCAAAGCAGGGTTGGACAAAACTGGCGACATTTTTTGTCGGGATAATAATGGAAACTAACGGTAATTTTTGGTGTTGGAGTTGTTTGGTTTTTAGCGGTTTAAATGACGATACTTGTCGATTGGCATACATAACTTTTTGACATATTTTAATAAATTTTTGGGTTGATTTACCCCAAGTAAATTTTTGGGAACGTAAATAAGCTTGTTTTTCTAATTTATATCGCAGTCCGGCGTTAGATAATACTTGGTTAATGCTACTGGAAAGATCATAGATATTGGCTGACTCGGCTAGTAATCCAGTTTCTTGATCGATAATTGCATCGCAGATGCCAGGAATACGACTGCCAATGGCAGTAGTGCCACAGGCGGCCGCTTCCATGATGGTTAATCCCCACCCCTCGTGGCTGGAGGGATTAACCAGCAGCCAGGCAGAAGAAAGTAAATCAACTTTTAGTTTTTCTGATACATAACCATGAAAGATAATAGATTTGGCAATGCCTAGTCTGGTGGCTAATTTTTTCAATTCATCATGACTGTCGCCGGTGCCGATAATGTGTAATTTTAGTTGAGGATATTTGTACAAAATACGAAGGAGAGCGCGAATTAATATATCAATCTGTTTATACTTCTTGAGTCGACCAACATAGACGATAGATGGATGGGTAGTTTTGGCCGATGATTTTTTATAATATGAGGCAATGGCATTGTGGACGATATTGATTTTATCTTCTTTTAGGCCAAAGTATTTAATCATATCTTGTTTCGTGCTATCAGAAACAGCTACAAAGTGATTATATTTGTAGGCGAAAGGGAGAAGGTACTTTTCCAGATAGTAGCCAAGGTAGTTGAAAGGAAAATATATTTCTTTGAACCATTGGTCTTTAAAAATGTGATGGACTAAGCAAATAACGGGAGTGGAGGTGATGTAGGCCGGGGAGAAAAAAGGGATACCGTTGGCTTGGTCAATAATAACGTCAAATTGACCGCGGAATTTGGTTAGATAATACCAGAAAGCCCATAGATAGACGGTAAAACGATTGCCATGACGGATAATTTTGACACCGTCAATTTCTTCTGTAGGCAAGCTCCCACCGGGATGAGTAGCGGCAAAATAGGTAACTTGATGTCCATATTGGACTATTTTTTTGGCAATTTCATGGAGATAGACTTCTGCTCCACCTTTCCACGGGTGTTTAATATCACGCCAACTCAATATGAGTATTTTCATATGCAAATTGATAAATAAATCATGCGTAATTGTAATAGATTTTTTAAATTAGTCAATGGTAGATATGGGTAATATAGCATGTTGGAGATTAAATTGGGATAAGGGGGAGATTAATTTTTAATTACGAATTACGTATGATAAAAAGTTTATTGGGGAAGAAATAAGGCTTGAAATAATTGGGTACTGTTATATAGTTTGGGGTGCTTAAGGAATCTTAAAAAGAAAGGGGGTGAAAATATGAAAAAGATTTTTTGGGCAGCATTTTTATTCCTCCTGATTTCTCTTTCTTCTCCCTTAATGGGGGAAGAAACTCCCTGCTGCGGGTTTGCGGCGGGAGACACAGAAATGGGAGGATTTAGAATTTTTTCGGGTTGGATTCTTCCCGACCGGTTGGAGGGTAATCCTTTGCCGGTATACGTGGAGGAATCTAATTCTGGTTTTTTTAATTTCCAGTTGACTAATGTCGGTAATGCCGACTTGGAAAGGCTGGAGATTAATGGAGAGTTATTCTCGGCCGCTGAGGATAACATAATAATTTTTACAAGCGGAGACTTGAACTGGGGGTTAAACCAACTAACGGTTTACACCTCGGTCGGGTCATTTTATTTCTCAATATTGCTTGAGAAAACAAAAGAGGGGCAGAAGCCCCAAATCAAGTATTATTGAGAAAAAAAACTGCCAGAGAAAAATCTGGCAGTTTTTTCATGGGTTAAAAATGAGATCCCCGCTCGGGGGCGGGGATGACAGATAGATATTTTTTCTACTTATTGATAATGTTTATGTGGTTAGGGGGTCCTGGATCAGGAGCGATACGCTTCTTGTCCAGGATGACAGTTAAATATTAATTCATACGACTCTTTAATTTTTTATATTACCGAGGATTAAGTACCAGCGGACGGGATATTTGGGGAGGGAGGTGGTATTTTTTTCGATGTAGGGGGTGACCAGCCATTGTTCGGCGATCAGTTGGTCGGAATAATTATCGATTAAATATTGGCTGAATTCGGGTTGATGGCGAGAGATGTCTTCTTCGACAATAATTAATTTGGTTTGATCGGGATGACGATCAATATCTTCCCGACCATTGAAACAATCTTGGGCGGAAATATGGGTGGAGAAATAGATGGCTTCCGAAAATACGGAACATATAACTATATTATTTTGATTGATATAATGAGAATTAATTACCTTTTGGGTGGCTTCAATGACGACCTGTTCATAGCTCTCGGCGGGTAAGAAGTCGGGGCGAGTGTAATGATAAATTTCACCGGCAATGATTAAAGCCAGAATTAGAAAATAAAAAACTTTTTGGGTAAAAAATAATAATTTATTTTGATGACTGGTTAAGGACGCGGAAAGTTGGCCGATAATTTGATAGATAAAATATCCACCCAACATAATAAGAGGCATGATGGTGTGCACATAGTAACGATATTCACCACGAGAGAAATACAGTAGCAGTAAAGGAAAACAGTAGAAAGTAAAAAAAAGAAACATAGCTTTGGAATGACGATAGAGCCAGATAAGACCAGCCAGGCCAGTGATAATTATAGGTAGGTCGTGATAGAGATAAGAATAGAAAGGGGATAGAACAGAAGTGAAATCAAGGCTAATATTAATAGCCAAATAGACAAAAATAGCGGCGGGGATAAAAGCAAATAGTGGCCACCGGATTAATAGAAATAAAAATAATAATAGTAGCAGAATGGTGTAGATAAATAATTGATGAGTGCCCAGAGTAAAGGTAAAAATATTAATTTGTTGTGATAGCCAAAAAGCCGGATCGGGATTAAAGATGTAGAGACTAAATAGATAAATGAACCAAATAATAAAAGAAAAAATAATGTAGAAAAAAATGTTGAGATTATTTTTGTAATAAATATAAATCAGGATGGAAAAAGGAATGAGCAGAATAATCATTTCCGCCCGGAACATGAAAGCTACCCCCAGGACTATGGCCGAGAGGTAGAGCCAATATGGTCGAGATTGGCCATAGACAAGAAAGAAAAGAGAGAATAAAGTTAGAAAAATCGTGGGAGTTTCGGACATGAGAATGGTTGACCATTGGGTGAAAATATAGCAAAAAATTGCTAGTAGGGAAGCAAAAAATCCAGCCCAGCGGCTGGAAAATATTTTTTTGACAACAAGGAAAACGAGAACGATGCTTAAAAAATAGGTAATTTGAACAATATATTGACCAGTAACCAACCAGTTATAATGAAACAGGGGTGATAATAGATATATGAACAGCGAGAACCCACCACGATAAAAAATGGGCGAAAAAATATCTCCCCACTCGCCCAGCTGGGCGCCAAAAGTACCATGTTGGTGGAGAAATTCGGCGGTAAGCATGATGGCATATGAATCGGCATTGATTAACAATTGGGAAAAAGGAGGCAAGAAAATCAGGGAAAAAATAACCAAGATGCCAATCAATAGCCCATCGGTAATGTGTTGATAATATTTTAATAAAAAATTCATATATTTTGTTCTACCTACGGCTGAATTGTATAAAAAATAGCCTTGAGAAATCAAGCTAAAAGTGTATAATCGACTCCAGCTAATTGACTATTAATATCATATTTAATTATATTTAAGCTAAGTTTCTTATAATGTTGATATGAAAATAAATGTCTTAATACAATTTACTTTTTTACTATTGTTGATCGGTCAACTTTTGTTTGGCCATGAAGTTATGGCTCAAGAAGTAACTAAACAACGGACAACTGGCACTTATTTACCTGTTTTGGCGCAAGATAAATTTAGTCAACAATTCGATGTCAATCAAGGCGGTAGTGTCTATCTTGACGACGGTGGAGTCGAAGTGGTAATCCCGGATAATTTTTACAATCAGAAAATTACTTTTTCCGTTCGGCGGGTCAAATGGCAGGATAATACGGCTATTCCTTCACTTAAGATCGATAGTGAAAACTTTGTCGGGCAGGATGTATTTGAGATAACGGCGGTTGACCCCGAGACAAATTTGCCGGTTTTACAGTTTGATAAAAATTTTAAAATAATCTTTCGTTATTTTGATTCCGAAGTGGCGGGATTTGATGAAGAAAAAGTGAAGATTAGATATTTCGACCGTTCGGCTTTGGAATGGAAAGAAATAACCAGTCAAGCTAATTTGGATTCAAATTCGATTGAAGTATATGTTAATCATCTGAGTTTGTTCGCCATGACAGCCGAAGCGCAAAACCAGCCAGCAAAATCAAAAGAACCAACCACGGGGACAAATACCGGAATTCCGACTTGGGCAAAAGTGTTGCTGGTAATTGGATTATTAATTATTAGTGGTATCGGTGGCTGGTTTGTTTACACCACCTACAAACAGACCCGGGCGGAATTGGAACTGGAAAATAATATGTCAATTGCCGGTGGTAATCGGGAAAATGATAAAATTGGATCAGCTAAGGCCATTTCACCCGCGAATAATATTAACCAACAAAACACCCAGGTGGCGCCAGACACTAAAAAATCAGACAACAATCAGCCGCCTGATAGTAACAATGAAATTTGGATTGATTTTTAATCCGGCTTCGGGGGTAATAAAATCCAATTACAAATTAGGAATTAATGAGTTGTGTGAATTAATAACTTGATTGGCCTACATCTGTCATCCCCGCCTTGAGCGGGGATCTCATATGTAACGCGTATATTACAGTCTTGATGATGAGATCCCCGATAACCGGAACGCTTCGCTTCCGGTCGGGGATGACATGAGGGATGGTTAATTAGCACAACTAGTTAATTGGATTTGGTGGACAAAAATTATTTTATCCAAGATCAATTTGAATCGGCTCATTTAAAACTTTGATGACAATTTTCCGGTTTGGTTCTTCACCCACACTAACGGTGGCGATATGGTGTTCATCTTTCAAAGCCAGGTGAATAATCCGTCGTTCAAAACCGGACATGGGTCTTAATTCAATATCTTTGCCGCTGGCCAAAGCTTCGCTGGCTTTGCGTTTTGCTAGGACGGTTAAATGATCGATTTGACGCTGACGATAATTTTCGACGTCGACGGATAAATTTTTTTCTTCCCCTTTGATTAAATCCATTTGCTGACGAATGAGAATACGTAAAATATATTGCAGTGACTGCAAGTTTTCACCTTGTTTGCCGATGAGCAGGGCGGTATCTCGATCATTGAGATTTAAAATTGACAGCCGATAAGAAAATTGAGCGGGCTCGTATACTTTAACTTCAAAATTATTTATTCCCAGTTTAAGTAATAATTGTTCAAGTAAATGTTTTGATTCGTCTTTCATGATGGTGATAAATGGCTAGATTATTAATTTCGTTTTTTGACGGATATATCGACATTTTTCTCATGATAGGATTCAATTACTTCTGGTTCAATGGTAAATTCATGGTCGGGATGTTCATGGAATTCCTTATCAGCGACGACAATTTTATCGACGGGATATATTTTAATGATAATCAATTGAGAGATGACGGAAAAGAGAGTGGTAGTGATCCAATATAGTGGTAGGCCGGCAAAAAGATTCCAGGCGATAAATACTGTAAATAAAGGCATAATATATACAAACTGATTGGTCATGCTGGAGGCAATGGCATTACTGTCAAGGATGTCTTCATTATTATTTTTGGCAGTTTTTGGAGGAGTCTTTTTTTTCGCCGGTTGTAAAAGATAGCCTTGAAAAAATTGGGCAATGCCCGTAACAATGGCGAGCGGCCAGAAAGGTTTGGAGAGATCTATAATGCCAAAAAACAGGTGATTTAAGGAATCCGGTGGGGAAATAAATGGATATAGTAGGTCAAACTTGCTGGTATCAAAACTGTGCTGTAATACCTGGTAAAGAGCAAAAAGAATGGGCAGTTGAATCAGCATGGGGAGGCAGCTGGAGAAAGGGTTAACTTTGTGTTTTTTATAAAACTCCATGGTGGCCTGACTGAGTTTTTCTTGATTGCCATGGTATTTAGCTTTTAATTTTTCTAATTCCGGATTGAGAGATTGCAAAATCCGTTGTGATTTAATTGATTGCCAGGTAAAGGGTAAAAGGACAAACCGAATAATCAGGGTAAGCACAATAATAGCCACACCCATATCTTTGTAGGGGAGAATATTGTAAATAAAAATCAGGACGTTATAGATGGGTTGGATGAAATATGTATTCCACATGAAATATTGAATTAATTGACTGGGTCGGGGCCGCCTGGGCTAAAGGGATTACAACGCAGGACGCGCCAAGCCGACATCAGGCCACCTTTGATTAAACCATATTTATCAATCGCTTGATAACCATATTGAGAACAGGAGGGATGAAATCGACAAAAACCATGGGGGGATAAAGATTTAAACCATCCATGATCGGGCGAGATGGTTTTTTGATATATTTTGATCAGAAAAAGGGGGAAAAAGGTAGTGATTTTGTGTAAAGTCTTCAAATTAAATACTGCTTTTTAAAAGTATAGGTGAGGTCTTGATTGATTTGATGGTAATCTTTGTCGATGATTTCTTTTTTGGCAATGATGACAGCTTGGATATTTCTTTTCAGCTTTGGTAAAAAAGAAACACGGATATTTTCCCGCAATAATCTTTTGATATGATTGCGCCGGGTGGCTAACTTGGAAACCTTGGTGGAAACAATGAAACCAAAACGGGCCGGTTGATTGGCGTCGGATACTTGGTATTTGATGGTGAAATATCTTGCCCAACCTGATCGCCCATTTTTGAGAATAGATTGAAAATCTTGTCTTTTGGTTAATCTGTTGGCAGCAGGCAACATCTATTTATCAAATTATTAATAGGGACGAAATTAAACAGTTAACTTCTGTCGGCCACGGGCGCGACGTCTCTTAAGTACTTTTCGTCCACCTTTGGTAGACATTCTTTTCTTGAAGCCATGAGTTTTGGCGCGCTTGTTTTTCTTTGGTTGATAGGTTCGTTTGGGCATGGGAAATATATTTTAGAAAATTAGGGGTAATAAAAGTAACATTAATTATTATAATCGATCGGATAGGTACAGGGCAACAGAATGGTAAAAAAAATTACGAATTATGAATTGTTCATAACAAAAATAATCAGAGGACTTTATTTATATCTATTTTCTATTAAATAACCCTGTGTGAGCCCTATCAATAGTACCGACCTTCTAGGGCGAGTTTTATTTAATAGAAAATAGATATAAATAAAGTCCTCTGATTATTTTTGTTATGAACAATTCATAATTCGTAATTTTTACAGGTTAACGCGGGAGAGGATTTCGTCGATCATGACATAATAAATGGCGGCGATCAGGCCACAAATCATGGCCGCATAGTGAATATGGCGATGAATATCCTGCCGGTGCCACCAATCATACCATGTAAATTGCCGACAAAGATAACGGTGTGGTTTATTGAGTTCATGCCGGACGTTAGCTTTAATATAACGTATTTTTTTGATGAGGCGACGGGGCATTTTGAAAGATTATTTTTACAAATTCTGACCATTGTAGCATGCATGCGGACATTTTTCAATTAATATATTAAGATTTCTTAATCTTTTTACCAATAGATCCACATTAGATATTAAGTATGGATTAATTTTTATTGACAAGATTAAGCATAATTTGTTATAATGACAGGATTTATCAATAATTATTAATAAGATATATAAGAACTTAGGATAAGGGAGTAACAATGAAAAATAAAAAGGATCTATTTGTATCAATTTTGGCTTTGGTGGCCTTTACCGGCTTGACCGCCTGGTTAACTAACACATATATCTCACAAAAAATGGATAATGATGGTGTGTTGGCGGCTACTACCAATATTAATGCTCAGGTGAATTCAGGTACTTTATCGATCCAGGCACCAGGCACAGCTAGCATGACTTCTATTGATCTGGATACTATTCCGGACGGGGGCGGAACTTCGACTGGTACTATCGCGGGGGTGCGAGTAAAAGATCATCGTAGTGGCGCGCCGGGATGGAGCGCGACGGCGACTTGCTCCAATTTCTCAGATGGTGGTAGCAATTCTATTGCCGTGACTAATCTGACTATTACACCGGGATCAATTTCACCGGTGGGTAATTCGAGCTTGACTGGAGTATCGGCTGGCAGCGCTCATACTTATACCGGTACCGCTGATCCGGCCTCATTGATGACGGCCACGGCTGGCAACGGCCGGGGGCGCTATGATCAAGATGAAGCCTTGAGTTTATTTGTGGATGTCTCGACGGTACCAGCCACCTACTCCGCGACCGTGACTGAGACGGTGTCATAGAAAATTAAGTGACAAGGATCAAGGATCAAGGATCAAGTTATTATATACTAAAGGATAAATATTATTTTTATGATAAAAAATATTGGAAAAATTTTGTTAATTCTTTCTCTACTGTTGTTACCCAATCTGGCGCTGGCGGCAGAAGATGGTGAAATGGCTATTTACCCGGCCAACTGGGACGGTGAAAATGAATTGACTAAATACTGGTATATTTACAATGTAGATAAAGGCAATACTCACCATGATCAAGTGGTGGTGGAAAATACGGGAAATACACCTTTATCAATCAAGATATATCCGGTTGACGCTCTTACCACTGCTGACGGCGCTTTCGCTTTGGAAAATGAAGACGAAAACAAAGATGATGTGGGCGCCTGGGTAAAGTTGTCGGAGAGTGAATTGGATTTGGCCCCAAATGAGCAACGCGTGGTTGATTTTACCATTGATATTCCAGCCGAGACTGAACCGGGCGAACATATTGGTGGAATTATTATAGAAAATAAAACCATCAAAGAAGGTGAACAGTTAAACATTAAAACTCGAGTAGGCGTGCGAATTTATGAAACAGTCCCGGGAGAAGTAGTTAAAAAAGCTAGCATTGACAATATTGAGGTGGCCGGATATTACCCCTCAGTCTGGTCTTTGTTTTACAAATACAATCTAAAATACGATTTAATCAATGAAGGTAACGTGCAAATCTCGCCCGATACTGATGTGAGCGTAAATAGCAATTGGTTTGGTCACGTGGAAGCCTCGACTAATTCATTGGATAATGGTTCGATTTTTCCAGGTAAGAAAATAACCCCAGAAAAAGCGATTGAAAAGGCTTTGTGGTTTGGTCCATATAACTTGACTATTACTAGCCAAATAGAAGGGGTAGCTCCGGTGCAGAAGGTATATACTTTCTGGGTTTTGCCCTGGAAATTAATATTATTAATCGCCATTGTGGTAGTGGGACTTATTAGCTGGGTTTATTCATCTAAAAAAGTGTCAAAAAATAACTCTAAAATTAAGAAAGAAGTAAAAAATAATAAAAAAACCGTCAAACGTAAAGCTGCCAATAGAAAGGTAAAGAAAAATAAAAAGTAATGACATCTTTCTAATAATTATTAAGAGAATTAAAAAAAGCGGATTTTTTAATTCTCTTTTTAGTCAAAAATGAAAATAAATATAAAAATATTACTAATTTTGTTCATATTAATAATCTCCTGGAATAATGTTCAGGCAGCGACTACTAGATATTTTACCAATGAATATCATGATACTCTGGGTAGTTCATATCGCTGGTTAAAGGATAGCTATAGCGGAGCCAATAATACTTATTCTGAAAGTGGAAATTTTACAGGAGAAGGACAGTTTAGTAATGGAACATCTTCTGATAGATGGGCAGTAACATTATTTCCTAGCAATATTACTTTGCCGGCCGGGACGTGGAATTTTAGTATTTATGGTAATACATCAAAAAAGGAATGGTATCCACGTTTAAAAATATATAATTCTGATGGTAATTTAATTCATACGACTACTTCCCCCAATCCAATTGATAGTAGTTCATATATGACAGTTAGTTGGACTGACAGTGTGCCATCATTTAATGTGGGGTCGGGTAATTATTACACAGTAGAAGTGTATACTTATCGAAACAGTTCTGGAAATAGGACGGATCGATTTAGAATTATTAATGCCAGTAATTTTATTATTGATACCTACACACCGGTCATCTATCACGCCTTGACGAGGAGTTGGCGGTGGTATGATGATCAGGCCAGTTTGACACCCAATGTGGCCCTCGGGGGGGAGCAGGCGACACCGACGGGAATGTATAATCACAATCAGGTCCGCTTGCGCGAAACGGTGATTGAGACGGATGGGGCGAGCCAAACCGGCCGAAAAAGATTGCAGTTTTCCAGCGACGCGGTTAATTTTACTGACGTGGGCGAGATTGGATCGGGAGCGGTGTGGGCTTATTGTAATGGCGGGGGAACAGATGACACTTTGGTGCCGAGTTTATTATTGTCCACTTCCAACACCTTTGGGCCATTTGTGGAGTCGGGGACGGCGGCTTCCAGTTATACTCACAGTGCTTACGCGGCGGCGGAGTATGATTTTTGCTTGCAGGAAAATAATGCTTTGGTCAATACTACTTATTATTTTCGGATGATCGATGTGGTGAGTGGGCAAGTAATTTATCCGGACGCGACTTATTTTTGGCCCAATATTACTATTTCCAATCATGGCCTGAATTTGGAGATTGATCCTAATTTTTCGCTCTCCACAATTAATATGGATGACGCGCCTGGTCCAACCACTGGTAGTTTTGGCAATATGTATATTCGTGACTATACCGGCGCCGGAGGGGGTTGGTCAGTAACGGCCACGGCGACGGATTTTAGTGATGGCTTGGGTCATGTGATGACGATTGATAATTTAACCATGACTTCACAAAACGTCGCGGCCATCTATGCCGAGAGTACCGCCGGCATTATTTTGGGCGGCGGACAGCTTTCCAATACCACGCCGATTAATGTGGCCACGGCCGGCAATGGTAATGGCACGGGGAATTTTGTGGTTGATGGCGATTTTAGTCTTTATGTGCCGATAGCTACTGTGCCGGGAAATTATACCTCAACGGTGACGGTGACGGTTAGTTAATATAATTCGTAATTTTTAACACAGGGACTTATTTTTGACAAACGTAACGCCACTAAAGTAATATAAAAATTGGAGGTGAACTTTTTAGTTATAAAGGAAAATTTTCGTGGACGAATTTTCTTTTTTTTGTCTTTTTTTCTAACAAACAAAAAATATGGACGGTAAACAACTGTGGCAAACTACTCTTGGCCAATTGGAAGTGACCATGAGCAAAGCAAATTTTACAACTTGGCTACGTAGTACCAATTATTTGGATTTTACCGATGAGGTGTTGGTGGTGGGAGTGGCCAATATTTTTACCAAAGAGTGGTTGGAGAATAAATACCACGAAGAAATTTTACGTACCTGCCGCCATGTCAGTCCCAATGTAAAAAATATTATTTATAAAGTTAGCTCCGTCTCCAAAAAAAATACTGAACTCGCCAAAACTAAGGTGGAAGAAGATGTCCCCATGCCGGCGACGGCTTTTGAAAGACCCTCCACTCGTTATACATTTGATAATTTTATTGTCGGGACCAATAATCGCCTGGCGCATGCGGCCAGTTTAGCGGTGGCTAAGAATCCGGGCGGATCGTATAACCCACTATTTTTGTATGGAGGAGTGGGGTTGGGTAAGACTCATCTCATGCAGGCGATTGGTAACGCGGTTAAAACTCATTTTAAAGACAAAAAAGTGGTGTACTGCCCGAGCGAAAGTTTCACCAATGAGTTAATCACGGCTATTCGTTCTAAGAAAGTAAACGAGTTTAAAAATAAATATCGATCCATTGACGTTTTGATGGTGGATGATATTCAATTTATTGCGGGTAAGGAGCAGACGCAGGAAGAATTTTTTCATACCTTTAATCATTTATACGAATCGGGCAGTCAAATAGTATTGTGTTCTGATCGTCCACCCCGGGCCATTGCCACTTTGGAAGAAAGATTATCTTCCCGATTTGAGTGGGGCATGATTGCCGATATTCAGCCGCCCGATTTGGAAACGCGCCTGGCGATTTTGCAGCATAAAGCTGAATTATCAAATATTAAATTTGCTGACAAAATTTTAGAAAGAGTGGCGATATCGATTCAACACAATATTCGTGAGCTGGAGGGGGCGCTGACTCGATTGATCGCCCACTGTCAATTTCACAATGAACAGCCGACCGAGCAAATAGTGGATGAGATTTTGAATTCGATTTTGAACAATCCCAACCGTAAAGCCATTACTCATAAAAAAATAATTGGCACCGTATCTAAATTTTATAATTTAACTCAGGGGGAGATTGTTGGTCAAAAGAGAAATAAGGAGATAGTATTGCCCAGGCAGGTATCGATATATTTAATGCGTAAAGAGTTAAGTTTGTCGTATCCCAAAATTGGGTTGGTGCTGGGGGGGCGTGATCACACCACCATCATGCACGGTTATGAGAAAATTGAAAAATTAATGAAAGAAGACGAGGAACTACTGACGGGGATTTCCAAGATTAAAGAGATGCTGTATATGGAATAATTTACGAGTGGTGTGAATTAGTCATTTCCCCTGTCATCCCCGCCTTGAGCGGGGATCTCATCAACAAGAATGTAATAAACGTGTTACATATGAGATCCCCGCTCAAGGCGGGGATGACAATTAAGAGTTATTTTTATTATTTAAGGCACGCGCGAGGCGTGTTTTTTTATATTTAAATATAGAGGCAGTTATTCGGAAATAATTTAGCAATTGGATATTTGATGTGCTAATGGGTTATATGGTTCAGTTATTTTTTCCCACTATTCTTCCCCATTTTTATACACAGTTATTTTTCTCGAATAAAAGGTGCATCAATATTACTGCTTAGAGCTGGGTATAATTGGGGGATAGTTGGTGGATAAGCAGTGGTAAATTGTTAATAAATTTGCCAAATATTAACTAGGTGAAAAAAACGGCCCCAGAAAACCACAGTAAGTAGTAAGTTTTATCCCGTGAATAAAGAGCTTAATAACAGTTAAAAATGAGGTGAAAATAGTTGAAGATAAAATTAACATTAAAAATTACCCACACTTTGCACAGGCTCTATTACTATTATTACTAGTTAAATTAATTTATATAGAAAAGAAGAGTGGGAAACTTTTTAAAAATTAGAAATGCTAAGAATAAATAAAATATTAACTAAAGTATTCGTAATTTTTAATTAATAAAGTCAAGGATTGAATTTTATAGGGATAAATATTATAAATGTAATATGATGGTATATTTTCGGAAATATAACTAGTTAAAAAAAGTGATATGAAATTATCGTGCGTGAGAGAAAATTTAGCCAAGGCGTTGTCGGCTTTAGGTCGGGTGGTAACGACTTCTAGTACTTTGCCGATTTTGGGTAATGTATTATTACAGACTGATCAGGGAAGATTGAAGATATCGGCGACGGATTTGGAAATGGGAGTAAATTATTGGGTAGGGGCTAAGATTGAGACTCAGGGGAAGATTACTATTCCAGCCCGGGTTTTTACTGATTATGTTAATAACAATACTGATGAAAATATTGAATTAGAGGTGGAAAATCAGTTGATTAAACTTAATAGTGAACATTATTCAACCAAGATAAATGGTTTATCAGCCGAGGAATTCCCGATTATTCCCGCCATAAAAAATGGAGTGGAAGTAAAATTGAATGTGGAGATGCTGAAAGACGCGGTGAGTAAGGTGGTGTTCGCGGCGGCGATTGGAGAGACTAATCCAACTTTGGCCGGGGTGCTGTTTAAAGTTGAAGGCAATAAACTGAAGGTGGTGGCGACGGATGGCTATCGGCTAGCGGAAAAGATTGTTGATTTGGAAACTCCAGCTAGTGATGGTTTTGCGGTGATTGTACCCACCAAAACAATTCAGGAGTTGTATCGATTGTTAGGAAATGTGGGAGGTGAGGTGCGTTTGTTGGTGGCTGACAATCAAATACTTTTTGGTTTAGAAGGGATGGAAATTGTTTCGCGGTTGATTGAAGGAAACTATCCAGCTTATGAAGGGTTAATGCCCCAGAGTTACGTGACGCGAGTGATGGTGGGAACGAAAGAATTGTTGTCCGGAGCCAAGATGGCGGCGGTTTTTTCGCGAGAATCGCAAAAAATTAGATTGGTGGTAGATAAGGATAAAAATAGATTGGTGTCAATGTCCAAGGGTCAGTTGGGTGAAAATGTGTCAAATATTGGGGTGGAGGTAGAGGGGGTGGGGGGTGAGATTACTTTTAATACTCGTTATTTGTCGGATGTTTTGAATGTGGTTGGCGCGATGAATGTGGTGTTGGAGATGACGGATAAATTAAAGCCGGGGCTGATTAAACCGGTCAATGATGATAATTATCGATATATTATTATGCCGGTGAAAGACTAAAAAAATTACGAATGACAAATTACAAATTACAAGATAAAGACATTTAAATTTGTATATGTCATTTCATTAATTAAAAGAGCGCTGTTTAATGACCGTGATATTGAGACGCTTGGGTTTTAATTAATGAAATGACATATACAAATTTAAATGTCTTTATCTTGTAATTTGTAATTTGTCATTCGTAATTTTTTTATGTTTTTAAATAATATTCAATTAATAAACTGGCGGAGTTATGATGAGGCCAGTTTTAGTTTTGGGCCGGGGGTTAACGCGGTGGTGGGGGAAAACGCGCGGGGAAAAACAAATATCTTGGAGGCCATTACGGTTTTGGCGACGACGAAATCTTTTCGTGTTAATAAAGATCGGGTGCTGATAAATAAGGGGGCGGATTTTGCTAAAATAATGGCAAAGTATAGTCGGGGTGAGGTGGATATTGATGAGGAAGTGAGATTGATATTGGGGTCGGGGGATGATTTTAAAAAGGAATTGCGGTTAGATGGCGTGGTGGTGAGGGCTTTGGACGTGTTGGGTAAATTATTGGTGGTTATTTTTTCGCCGGATGAAATTGATAGTTTTTTTACTCAACCGGCCTTGAGACGGCGGTGGATGGACTTGGTTTTGTCGGCCACGGATAGTGATTATGCTTATTGCGCGGCGGTATATAAGAAGGTGGTGGCCAACCGGAATAAGGTTTTGAAGCGGTTGGCAGCCAAACAAACCAATCAAAACGAATTGGAGTTTTGGGATACCAAATGGGCAAGTTTGGCGAGCGTGATTATTGGCAAGAGAAGAAAGCTGATTGATTTTGTAGCCACTCGGGTGGGTGATTTTTATAATGGCTTGTTCGGTGGCCAGGGAGAGGTGGAAGTTTATTATGAACAAACTTGTCGGAGTGGTGATCTGGAGGGAGAGTTGAGGGAAATTTTGAGTAGTCAGCGGGGAAGGGAATTACGTTATGGAACAACCATGGCGGGTCCACATCGGGAAGATTTGGTGGTAAAAATGAATGGAGTGGTGATGGCGGATTGGGGGTCACGGGCGCAATTGCGTATGACATTGTTGTCGCTTAAATTGTCGGAGGGGGAATATGTTTACGAGGTGACGGGGATTAAGCCGGTTTTGTTGTTGGATGATATTTTTTCCGAACTGGATCATAATAATCGGGGGCGGGTGATGGATTATGTGGGCGGATATCAGGTGATTTTGACGACGACTTCGTTGGAAGGAATTGATAAGGCGGGGGAATATAATGTTATTGAAGTTTAAATTAATTACGAATGACAAATTATTAGATTACGAATTGTGCGAATTGTATTTGGCCCTCATATAATTTTTTAGCTCCCAAAACTCGCTGCTGTCGGACCGGGACTATGATTAACGCTCAGACAGGTTGTCCGCAAAAAAATTATATGAGGGCCAAATACAATTCGCACAATTCGTAATCTAATAATTTGTCATTCGTAATTAATGATTATATTGGGTTTATGAAAAAAATTGGTGATATTTTAAATAGTAAGTATGGCGGGAAAACGTCGTTGACGAGGGAGCAATTGATTAGTTTGCGGGTGTGCGCGGCGTGGGATGGGGTGATTGTGGAAATTGATAAGAAATACTTGCCTGAGACTAAAGCCTTGAAATTTTCTCATGGTAAATTGACGGTGGGGGTGACTACTTCGGGGTATTTGATGGAGTTATCAATGTTGCGGATGATTATTTTGGAAAAATATGATGAGGTGTTGGGGTCGGGGGTGGTGGAGGAAATAAAGTTTAGGTTGGGGTTTTAAGCATTTACCAATAACAAATTACAAATGACTAATTGGAATAGTCATATATCATTTATTTTAATTAATGGCAGCGAATGTTTGGCCGGAGGTGTTATGGTGGATCTATCTAATAATGGTAAGTTTTATGGCTAGCCATATAATTAAAATAAATGATATATGACTATTCCAATTAGTCATTTGTAATTTGTTATTGGTAAATGCTTAAAACCCGTTTTCTGGCCGTTGATATTTTGGCTGTTTTCTGTTATTGTAAAGACTTAATTAATGGCAAAATATATGGAGCAGGGGAGACAATCGGTGGGGGAATATATTGTAGTGATGCCTCAGAACCAACAGTACACGGTGGAGGTTTTTCATGATTTTCTCAACTCCTGTCATAAATTGTTGCGTAGTGTGCCATTCGCTTTTGGGTTGAACGTAATCCAGAAGCGTATTTTTTATACGGTAAAGGTACCGGCAATGTATTTTCCGGCGCTGGAGAATCAGATTTACTCGGTTTTTCCCCGGTTTGAAATTAATCCGATCCGTCGGGATATGGTTAGTAAGGGAGTAAATAATCTGGCGCGGGTGAATTTGCGTTTGAAACATGAGGATCATTATCCGTTTTTGCTATTTAATCAGATTGAAGGGGTTTTGTTGGACGATTTTTTCAATCAGTTTAATAAATTGTCACAACAGGACAGTTTTTATTTTCAGGTCAAAGTGAAGCCGGTTAGTTCAGACAGTATTGGTTTTCGTTTGCGACGTAGTGTCAAAACGGTGGGCAAAAGGCTGGTGGAAGGGGTGAACGTGGTGGAAAAGATCTTTTCCAAGAAGGCCTCGGCGGAAGTGAAGTCGCGGGCTTACGCGGCGGGCGATCAGAAGAATAGGATGCCGCTTTTTATGACGGAAATTGATTTAATTTTATTTTCGGATAGTTACTCTAGCGCGCAAGTTAAATTGGAACCGATCGCGCAAGTTTTTTCCAAATTAGAAAGTGAATTTAATGAATTTAAACATACCATCAAATCATGTACTGTGGCCGAACTGGAGCATATTCAAGGGTTGGGTTTTGGTAATAAATCGTATTATTTGACGGCAGGTGAGATCGCGACGTTTTTTCATTTTCCCCGCAATACTGATCAGGTGCCTAATTTGTATAAAGTTTTGGCGCCGAAGGCGGAGCCGCCGCTCGGTTTGCCCACACCGGAAAATACGCTGAAAGAGGAATTGTGTCCCTTTGCCCAGACTAATTATCGAAATATTAATGAGACTTTTGGTATTAAGCGTAAAGATCGGGCCCGCCATATGTATGTGATTGGTAAATCTGGTTCGGGTAAATCAAAATTACAAGAGTTATTAATAAAAACTGATTTTGAGAATGGTGATGGGGTGTGCGTGATTGATCCACACGGGGATTTGATTGAAGATATTATGCCCTGGATACCGGAACATCGGATCAAAGATGTGGTTTATTTTAATCCGGCGGATGAGGAGTGGCCGATATCGTTTAATCCGATTGAGAAAGTTGATCCTAAGTATCGGCAGCAGGTGGCGATTGGGTTTATTGAGATCTTTAAAAAAGTGTTTGGCGCCAACTGGAGTCCGCGTCTGGAGCATGTGTTGCGGATGACGGTGTTGGCCTTGCTGGATGCTCCCAGCGCGTCGGTGATGTCAATTTTACTTTTGTTGACTGATCGTGATTTTAGGCAAGAGGTGATTAAACATATTGATGATCAGGTGGTGAAAAATTTCTGGACCAATGAGTTTGCCAGTTGGTCGGAACGTTTTGATAGTGAGGCGATTATGCCTATTTTGAATAAAATTGGTCAGTTTGTTAGCAATCAATTGATCCGGAATATTGTGGGACAGGAAGATAATAAACTGGTGATGTCGGAAATTATGGACAATCGAAAAATTCTGTTGGTAAAATTACCAAAAGGTATTTTGGGTGAGGAAAATACTTCCCTTTTGGGTTCGATGATTATTACCAAAATCTATCAGGCAGCGTTGGCGCGGGCGGATGTGCCCAGTGATCAGCGGGTGCCTTTTTATCTTTACGTGGATGAGTTTCAAAATTTTGCCACCGATACTTTTGCTAATATTTTGTCGGAATCGAGGAAATATAAGTTGAGTTTGACCATGGCGCATCAGTATGTGTCGCAGCTTTCGGATGTGGTGCGCAAGACGGTGTTTGGCAATGTGGGCTCGATTATTTCTTTTCGGGTGGGACAGGAAGATGCCAAGCTGATGGAGCGGGAGTTCGCGCCGCGGTTTAAAGCGGACGATATTGTTAACTTGGGGGTGGCGGAAATTTATCTTAAGTTGTCGATTGATGATGAGGTTAAAGAGGCTTTTTCAGCCAAGACGTTGTTGGTACCGAAAGCGCCGGCCGGATTTAAACAACAGATTGTGGAGCATACTCGTAGCACTTATTGTAAGTCGCGAGCGGAAGCGGAAGGGGAAATTAGTAAAGAGAAGTCGAAAGAGTTGCAGATTGTGGAGAAACTCAAGGAGGATAATTTTTCGGCACCGATTCTTTAATATATAATTACAAATTACTAATGACTAATTACTAGAAAGACGTTTTTGACGTCTTTTTTGGTATAATTGAGTAAATTTCCAATTTTCAATTTACAATTTTCAATGAATTTCCAATGATCAATTTTCAATTAGATATCATATCGTTTGGAAATTGGAAATTGTGATTTGAAATTCATTGAAAATTGTAAATTGAAAATTGGAAATTAATAGACATAATATGGAAAATAAAAATTGTAAACAATGCGGTGTTAATTATGAGGTTACGGATGAAGATCTAGCGTTTTATCAGAAGGTGGCGCCGGAGTTTGGGGGGAAGAAATATTTGATTCCGGCGCCGAATGATTGTCCGGAATGCCGAATGAGACATTGCTTGGCAATGCGGAATGTTCGTCAACTTTATCGACGTAAGTGTGATAAAACTGGTGTGGATATTATTTCATCTTATGCGCCTAATTCGCCGTATAAGGTTTATCAGGTTGACGAATATGAGAAGGATGATTGGGATCCGATGCATTTTGGACGTGAATTTAATTTCTCAAGAGGATTTTTTGAACAACTAAGAGAGTTGCAGTTAGCTGTGCCTAAACCGCATGCGGCGGTACTGACCAGTACAATGGAAAATGCTGATTTTGTGAATGGTGCTCACAATGTAAAAAATGCTTATTTATCTTTTGGAGTGGAAGGAGAGAATTTATATTATTGTGATTCAACATATTCAGCAACAAATGTCTGTGATTGTTTAAATCTGACAAATTCGCAATGGTGTTATCAATGTGTAGAAGGAACTAATTTATATCGCGCCTTTTTTTGCCAGGATTGTCATGATTGTCGAGATATTTATTTTGCTCGTAATTTAAGAGGTTGTCAGAATTGTTTTGGTTGCGTGGAGCTCAATAATAAGCAGTATTGTGTTTTTAATGAACAGAAAACAAAGTCAGAGTTTGAGGAATTAATGACAAAATATAAATTTACACAGGAAAGCATTGTCCAAATGCTAGCCAAAATGAATCAGTTGTATGCAAGTATCCCACATAAATACGCCAGTTTGGTTAATGTGGAGGATTGTGTTGGAGATTATATAGCGAATAGCAAAAACTGTCATAATTGTTATGAAATAGTGGGTGGTGAGAATCTGCATAATTGTAGTTGTTTGGTGACTGACGCCAAGGATTGCTATGATGTGACAAAATATGGTTTTAATGTAGAGTTGTCATATTTTGGTAATTCCTTGGGTCAGAATGTTTATCGGGTTTTGTTTAGTAAATATTGTTATCAGAATGCTCGCGATTTGATTTATTGTGATAATTGTTATAACAGTGTGGCTAATCTGTTTGGTTGTGTGGGGTTACGGCAGAAACAATATTGTATTTTGAACAAACAGTATTCTAAGGAAGAGTATGAAAGATTGGTAGCCAAGATTATTGAACATATGCAAGCAAGGGGGGAGTGGGGTGAATTTTTGCCGTATGAATTGAGTGATTATTGTTATAACGAAACCATGGCCCAGGATTATTATCCGCTGACCAAAGATGAAGCGGTGAAGTTGGGGGCCAAGTGGCAGGATGAGGATTTTGGTTTGAAATATGAGGGGCCGTTTTATCAACCAAAAAGTATTGATAACTATGATCCTAATCAAAATAGTAACGCGCAACTTGAGCTGGATGAATTGTTGAAAGGAGTGATCAAATGTGAAGTCAGTGGTAAGCCATTTCGGGTGATTTCACAGGAGGTGGCTTTTTATATCGAACATGGATTGCCGATTCCGTCTAAACATCCAGAGGTAAGATATAAAGAAAGGTTTAGTCAGAGGCGGTCGAGAAAACTATTCACCCGTCAGTGTGATCGGTGCGGGGTGGAGTTGCAATCGACGTTTGATCCTGGTGGGAAGGAAAAGGTTTATTGCGAGGGGTGTTATCGGAAAGAAGTAATTTGAGTAAAGATGAGTAACGGTAAAAAATAAAAAAATTTCTTAGCTGGAAATATGGAGGAGAAAATGAAACTGGTTTATATTTATGGGGCGCCGGCGGCGGGGAAGCTCTCGGTGGCTAAAGAGTTGGCGAAGTTGACGGGGTATGGGGTTCTGCACAATCATTTGTTTAATGATTTAGTAGAGGCGGTTTTGGATTATGATAACGAGGATTTTTTTCGGGTGGTGCAGGAGTTACGGAGAGTGGTAATTGCCGCGGCGGTGAGGAACAAAGTTGAGGGGGTGATAATGACATTTTGTTACGCTCATGGGATTGAAAATGACACACTGGGAGATTATTTTGGGCAATTGCGGGCTTTGGGAGTGGAGATTGAATGTGTACATTTGGTACCTGATATACAGGTTTTGCGGCAGCGAGTGCAGGGTAAATCCCGTCAGAAATATGGTAAACTGAAAGACCCCAAGAAACTGGAGTCGGTGCTTCAAAAATATGATTTTTATACCAAAATCCCGTTCGCACAGAGTCTGGTGATTGATAATACTGATCTGGCGCCGGAGGTGGTGGCGGGGCGGATTGTTGAATATATTAATAAATAATTTCGATAAATTATGGAACAAAAAAAGTGTCAACAATGTGCGAATGATTTCACGGTGACGGATGGAGATCTGGATTTTTATCAGAAGATCGGGCCGACTTTTGATGGGAAAAAATTTAGTATTCCCTCCCCGACTTTGTGCGTTGACTGCCGGAGTCAAAGGAGACTGGCTTGGCGGAATGAAAGAGTGCTGTACAATCGGGAGTGTGATTTGTGTAAGAAACAGATGGTGTCGCTTTATCATCAGGATTCGCCATACACGGTTTATTGTCAGGAATGTTTTTGGTCGGACGGGTGGGATCCGTTAAATAATCGGCAAGATTATGATTTTGACCGACCATTTTTTGCACAATTGGCGGAGATTCAAAAGACTTCACCGCGTCTTAATTTATTGAACGACAATTCGGAGAATAGTGATTATGCTAATCATTCCGGATGGAATAAAGATTGTTATTTGGTTTATGCCACTTTTTCTTGTGAAAACGTGATGTATGGCCGACACAATCTTGATTCGGCCAATAGCATTGATTGTGATTCTGTTTATATGAAGTCTCAATATTGTTATGAATGCGACACCATGGATAATTCTTATAAGACTAAATATTCGATGCATTCGGCTGATTGTTCGGAAAGTAGTTTTTTGTATGATTGTCGCAATTGTAAGAATTGTTATATGTGTGTTAATTTGCGCAACAAGGAATACTGTATAGGTAATAAGCAATACACCAAAGAAGAATATGAAAAAATGTTGCCTGATTTGGGTTCAAGGCAGGTGGTAAATAATGATAAGAAAAAATTCTGGGAGATGGTAAAAAATTCAGTGCATGTTTTTTCTCACCAGAAGAATTGTGAAAATTCAACCGGGGACGAAATAACCAATTTGAAAGATTGTTTTAATGTATATGATTTTGAGAAGTCGGAAAATTGCATGAATGTTGATATTGGTGAAAATGCGGTTAATTGCCATGATTGTTTTGGAATAGGCCGACCGGCGGAAAATTTGTATGAAATACATGGCATGGCCAGGGGTGTTAATTGTGCTTTTTGTCATGCTAGCTACAATTCGACCAATGTTTACTATGCTGATAATTGTCAGAATTGCCAGGATATTTTTGGCTGCGTGTCGCTGAAAAAGAATCAGTATTGTATTTTGAATAAGCAATATTCGAAAGAAGAATATGATAAATTGGCAGCAAAAATTATTGAGCACATGCAAAATAAGGGGGAGTGGGGAGAATTTTTCCCGGTGACTTTGAGTCCGTTTGCTTACAATGAAACTTTTGCCAATTATTATTTCCCTTTGGACAAAGAGGGGGCGGCCAAAATTGGCGCCAAGTGGTTGGATCAGGATTATTCGAAAAAATATGAGGGGGAGACGTATGAGCCAAAAGATAATATCAAAGATTATATTGGTAATGATGAAGAAAGACAGAAGCTATTGGATGGGGTTTTGAAGTGTGAAGTGACGGGCAAAGCGTATAAGATAATGTCGCGCGAGCTGGCTTTTTATCTGGAACAGGGAATTCCGATACCGACCAAACATCCGGAGACGAGATTTGCGGAGAGATTTGCCAGGCGGAATCCGAGGAAGTTGTATAAGAGGCAGTGTATGTGTGAGGGGAAAGTATCAAGTGGCAAGGATCAAGGATCAAGTGAGGGATGTATGCATGAGGGAAGGTGTATTAATATGTTTGAGACGACGTATGCGCCTGATAGATTGGAGAAGGTTTATTGTGAGGAGTGTTACCGGAAGGTAGTGATATAATTACAAATGGGGAATTACTAATGACAAATTATTAGAGGGAAAATGGAAGATATTGTATTGATTAAAGAAAAAATTACTCGAGAACGGTTGCGGGAGATTGCGTCCTGGCGGTTCGGTGATATGGTGAAGGGGGTGGTGGATATTGAAAGGAAAGTTATGGCTTTGGGAGCGGATTTGCATGCTGATGAGGAGGCTTTCTTATTGGAAAATGGATCAGAACAGGCCAATCTCTGGGGTATAAACCTTTATCCTGATTTACCAATGCCGGATCGGCTGGAATATGATTCCATGATCAATGTGCGGCCAAACCAGAATAACCGCTCACGTGACGTGGAAGATCCAGTGATTAGGGGTAAGGTTGAAGAAATTGTAATGGAATTGGTGGAGGTTTAGGTGGGTCATATTAGTTTACAAGATGGAAGGTGGGGCGAAATGTCGCTGGCGGAACAGATGGCCAATATTGGTAGTGAATACGGGCGGGCGAAGAAATGGAAGGAGAAGGGGCAAAAGAAAATGTTCTGGGGGGCATTGGAACGGATGCTGGAATTGATGGATCTCTCGATTGGGGATGGGCGGTGGCGGGAAGGGCGATTGAAGGAATTGTGCCGGCTGCGCGAACTGGTTTGTGAGGAAATGTTGAATGAAAATTCCCAGATGGCTGATTTTTCGGCTTATTTTATGGCATTCAATGTTTTGGCGAGAAAGGGAAAAAATGGAAAATAAGGTTTGTAAACAATGCGGTAATGATTTTGTGGTGACGGATGAGGACCTGGCTTTTTTGGATAAAGTGTCACCCGAGTTTGGCCCGTCTTCGCGCGAGGCTACGGACGGGCGAGGAAAGAAATATTTGATTCCGGCGCCGACGTTGTGTCCTGGTTGCCGAGAACAAAGGAGATTGGCGTGGCGGAATGAGAGGCATTTGTATAAACGTTCTTGCGATCTTTGCGGACAGGCAGTTTTATCTATTTATTCACCTGATAAAAAATATACCGTATATTGCGCTGATTGTTGGTGGAGTGACAAATGGGATCCGTTGGAATATAGACAGGATTTTGATTTGGGGAAATCATTTTGGGTGCAGTTTAAAGAATTGATGTCTCGGGTGCCGCAATTGGCTTTGATGAATGTGAGTTGTGAGAATAGTGATTATACCAATCAGAGTTATGCCGATAAAAATTGTTATATGACGTTTGCGACCGATCTCTCGGAAGATTGTTATTATGTGGATTATTCTTTTTCTTGTAAGAATTGTGTTGATGGTTTGGGGTTAAAGGAGTGTGAGTATTGTTATCAGTGTGTTGATTGCACCAAATGTTACCAAAATTATTTTTGTCAGGATGGTAGTGATTGTCAGGACTGCTATTTTTCGTATGCTTTGAAGAATTGTCATCATTGTTTTGGTTGTACAAATTTACGGCATAAAGAGTATTATTATTTTAATCAGCCACTTAGTCCGGCGGAATGGCAAAGGAAAGTGGAGGGGTGGTCGTTGACATCAGATATGATTAAAGAGTCATATCAGTGGGCCAAAGAGGTGGGTTTGGCTGAGCCGCGTATTTATGCCACGATGAATAATTGTGAGAATTGTAGTGGTAATTATTTGAATAACTGTAAGAATGCTCGACACTGTTTTGATGGGGCGAATTTGGAGGATGCCAAATATTGTATTTTGACGCCGGTGGCCAGTCGGGATATTTATGATGTGAGTGGCGGGGCGGGAGAAAGGATATATGAGTCGTTTTCGGCGGGAGCGGTGGGACGGAATTTGCTTTTTTGTGGGTGGTGCTGGACGGGTGTGGTGGATCTAACTTACTGTATATTGTGCATGAATAATTCACATGACCTGTTTGGCTGTGTGGGTTTAAAGAAAAAGAATTATTGTGTGCTGAATAAGCAGTACACAAAAGCGGATTATCAGAAATTGGTGACACGGATTGTGGAACAAATGCAACAGGCAGGAGATTGGGGTGAGTTTTTTCCGCTGAGTTTGGCGCCGTTTGGTTATAACGAAGCGATTGCTAATGAGTATTATCCACTTAGTCGCGATGAGGCTATCAAATTGGGTGCCACCTGGCAGGATGAGGATTATGGTTTGCAATATAGCGGGTCTTATTACCAGCCGAAGGAGATCAAAAATTATGATCCGAAATTGAACGTGGCTGCGGACAAGGAAATTGAGGCTTGTTTGGCAGGAATTCTGAGCTGTGATATTTCGGGCCGTCCATATAAAATTATGGCTCAGGAGCTGGCTTGGTACATTGAACATAATTTACCGATACCGCGGCGCCATCCGGAGGTGCGTTATCTGGATAGAATGGCTATGAGAAATCCGCGGCGATTGTGGAAGAGGCAGTGTATGTGTGAGGGTAATTCAGTGAACAGTGAACAATTAACAAGTAACAGTGGGAAATGTGAGCATGAGGGAAGATGTAATAATATGTTTGAGACAACGTATTCTCAAGATAGAGAAGAGAAGGTGTATTGTGAGGAATGTTACCGGAAGTCCATATTGTAGGAGTACACTGATGAGTGTCTATATTTGGGAGAGTAATTGAATATTTTTTTGATACAATTGGTGGCGATCCTGGCGTTTAGCGGGTATGCGTTGGCGTTTTATTTGCCGACCCGGAAGCGAATTTTGGGATGGCAGTTTATTTTTTTACTGGTGTGGGCGGGACATTTTTTGTTTTTGGGGGCGTGGACGGGAGCGGTGATGATTGCGGCCAATGCTGCTAAATCACTGTTTTTTTATTTTAAGCGGGAAGATAATTGGATCGGGCGGCCGGTGGTTTTGTATGCCTGGCTGTTATTTTTTATAGTTTTGGCTTGGTGGTCGCAGGAGGGGTGGTGGAGTTTGTTGCCGATGTTGGCGGTGGGTTTTGTTGCGGTGGCTAATTGGCAGATGGATGTGCAAAAAATGCGTTGGATAGTTTTGCCGGCGAATATTTTTTGGTTTGTTTATAATCTACTGGTGGGATCGTATGGGGGGATGGTGGCGGAAACGATAATGTTTATAATGGTAATAGGTAGTATTATACGGCATTATAAGGCAAGGGTTAATCATGACTAAATGTATTGAATGTGGGCAGGAGTTTGAGATAACCGATGATGACCGGAGGTTTTATGAAAAGATGGGGGTGCAAGAGCCAAGGTTGTGTCCGGTGGATCGGTCGCGTCGGCGGCTGGCCTGGCGCAATGCCCGCAGTTTGTATAAGAGAAAGTGCGATTTGTCGGGGGAGATGATTATTTCGCATTTTTCGCCGAGGGTTAGTTTCCCGGTGTATGGGACAAGTCAGTGGTATTCGGACGGGTGGGATCCGTTATCTTTTGGGCGGGAGTTTGATTTTAGTAAGCCGTTTTTTGAGCAGTATGCCGAGTTGTATAGTGTCGTGCCGCAGCTGGCGCGGGCGGAGTTTGGCAATGAGAATTGTGATTATAGCAATGGAGTGGCTAACTGTCGGAACTGTTATTGGTGTTTTACGGTGGATTATTGCGAGGATTGTTTTTATGTCAG
>Ga0265297_10003713_pt1 | contig 26936 bp, 26 predicted proteins | sample Munlanlwell13791_FD_192502 | JGI IMG/M metagenome (GOLD analysis project Ga0265297, IMG submission 192502) | Leachate microbial communities from a municipal landfill in Southern Ontario, Canada - Leachate well 137-91 | ecosystem: Engineered > Solid waste > Landfill > Unclassified | place...
AATGAATTTAAAGTTGCCAAGGGGGATAAGGTAACAAGAGGTGAAGTAATCGGTCTTTCAGGGAGTACTGGTTATTCTTTAGGACCTCATCTTCACTTTTCTATAAAAGTAAAAGGAGCAAACATTGACCCGTTGAGATTTATAAATACTCTAAAGGAGAACCTGTCTCGTTAACGCTCGACAGAACCTTGTTTCTCGCGGAGTTTACATTGAGCGAAGCGAGGGTTTTCGCAATAGCGCTTTAAGTAAATTTACAACAGATGGAAACTCTTGCTTTTGCCGATGCTTTAAATTTTAATTTATATTATGGTTATTATTCCTCTCAATCATAAAAAAATCAGAGCAGAAGTTATAAAAAAATATTTAGGCAATAAACCGGCTTTTTGTTTTTCCTGCGGCAACGCTTTTTATGCTTTGAAAAAAGCCAAAGTAAATTTAGTCAATGACGGTTATTACGATCCCCGGCATTATATTTCTCCTTTTGCCGCTTGGAAAAAATATCAAGCGTTTAATGCCACCAGCGGCCATTTGCCTTTATTTTTAATGAAGGAAATCTCGGAGAAAATCAGAAAAGAAACAAAAAAATTCAAAATTAAAAAAAATACCCGTTTTTTTATACCTTTTGGCAGCGGCGAGCTTATTTTGGCTTTTTCTTTTTTTCTGTCTTTAAAACGAGTTGTCGCTTTAACTTCAAAAGACTATAGTCCGATTGAGCTTGATTGGATAAGCAAACCTCTGAAAAATTTTGTTTTTGCCAATTGCACTGAAATTTTGGAAATCAGAGGAATAAGAAAAATAAAAGATTTAAAAAACTTTGTGGAAAAAATAGCAGAAAAAGATGATGTTTTTATAGACACTTCGCCCGCCGAAAGAAAACATAATTAAAATGAAACTTTCCGATTTTGATTATCATTTGCCTAAAGAATTGATTGCCCAAAAACCAATAAGCCCCAGAGATTCGTCTCGGCTTTTAGTAGTGGACAGGAAAACAAAAGAAATAAAACATAAAAAATTTAGAGATATTTTTGACTATCTTTTTCCCGGCGACGCTTTAGTTTTAAATGACAGCAAGGTGGTGCCAGCCCGGCTTTTAGGAGAGAGGTCTTTTTTTTCCAGCGCTAAAAAAGCGGAAATTTTGCTTCTAAAACCAAAAGGGAAAGAAATTTTTGATTTTTCTTTTTGGCCAAAAACTTGGCTGGCAATTGGCGGGCCGAATTTGAAAGAAAAAGAGGAAATTTATTTTAAAGAAAATTTTTTTGCCAAAATAGAAAAAAAATCGGGTTATGAGCTGGAAATATCTTTTAATCTCGGGGGAGAGGAATTGAAAAAAGAAATTATTTCCCTTAGCCGGACACCTCTGCCTCCCTATATTAAAACTATCCCAAAAGGCGCAAAAGAAAAATATCAGACAGTTTATGCCAAACATTTTGGTTCTATAGCCGCTCCGACTGCCGGTTTTCATTTTACTTCAGAGCTTTTAGAAAAAATAAAAAACAAGGGCGTAAAAATTCAATATCTGACTCTTCATATCGGTTTAGGCACTTTTTTGCCTGTAAAAACAAATGAAATTGAAAAGTATAAAATTCATCGGGAATATTTTGTTTTAGACAAAAAAACAGCCGATGCTTTAAATGAAGTAAAAAATCAGGGGAAAAAAATTGTTGCCGTGGGGACAACTACCAGCCGTGTTCTTGAATTTTGCGCCGGCAAAGACGGTTTAGTTTATCCAAAAGAAGGTTGGACAGATTTATTTATTTATCCGGGTTATAAATTCAAGTTTATTGATGCCTTGATTACTAATTTTCATTTGCCGAAATCAACCTTGCTTATGCTTGTTTGCGCTTTTGGCGGGAAAGAGTTAATTTTTAAATGCTATGAAGAAGCGGTAAAAAATAAATACCGATTTTATTCTTTTGGCGACGCGATGGTCATTATATAGTAAAAATTTAAAATTACTTCTTGGTATGTTTAAAATTATTAAAAATTCGGAAAAATCAGATGGCCGGATAGGAGAATTAGAGACAAATCATGGAAAATTTAATACCCCTGTTTTTATGCCTCCGGGAACGAGAGCGGCGGTTAAAGCTATGGGCCCGGAAGATTTAGAAGATATTGGCATAGAAATTTTATTAGTAAACGCCCTTCATCTTTATCTCCAGCCGTCAGAATCCGTTATAAGTGGTATAGGAGGTATTCATAAGTTTATGGCTTGGCAGAAGCCAATTTTAAGCGATTCAGGGGGATTCCAGGCATGGAGTTTTGGTAAGAAAGAAGGGAAAAAGCTTAGCGTTATTGCTGACGAAGGGATAAAATTTTATTCTCCTCTTGATGGCTCCAGCCATTTTATTACACCGGAAAAATCAATAGAAATTCAATATAAGTTAGGCGCGGATATCATTATGGCTTTTGACGAATGTTCGCCGGACACCAATGACCGCGAATATGCGGAAAAATCAATGGCAAGGACGCACCGTTGGGCGGTAAGATCGTTAAAAAAGCATCAAGAGCTCTCAAAGAAGCGGGAAGACAAAGGGAAAACACCTCCTTTGATTTTTGGGATTATTCAGGGCGGAATTTTTAAAGATTTAAGGGAAGAATCAGCTAAATTTATTACCAGCTTGCCTTTTGACGGCTTTGCTTTGGGCGGCGAGACAATCGGCTATAATATCCCCAGAACTTTGGAAATTTTAGCTTGGATTAAAAATTATTTGCCAAAAGACAGCCCCCGTTATACTATGGGGTTAGGTGCATCTTTATATGATATAATAGAAGTAGTAAAAAGAGGGGTGGATATGTTTGACTGCGTCGCGCCGGCGCGATTAGCCCGTCATGGTTCGCTTTATAACGGAAAAATCAGATTAGAAAAAGGTGGAGTGGCAATAGAATCTGAGTTTCCTGATAAAATCTTGAAAATTAATAATAGTTGTTTTAGAAATGACCCTTTGCCAATAGACGAAGAATGCGATTGCTCAACTTGTAGGAATTTTTCCCGGGCTTATTTAAGACATCTTTATGCCTCCAAAGAATCGCTTTATTTAAAATTAGCCACTATCCATAATTTAAGATTTGTAAGGAGATTAATAGAGGCCTTAAGAGAAAATGTCTAGAAAGGCATTGAAGTACAATAGAGATGCGTAGAGATGCATTGAGATGTGTTGAAATAGCTATATTTCTATGAATCTCCAAGTATCTTAACGACGAAAATTTATAATGTATTGTTATGCTTTTGCTTCATCTTTGCTGCGCTCCTTGCGCCCTACCCATTGTTGAATATCTTACAAAAGAAAAAGGAAGAAAAGATTTGATTTTATATTTCTTCAATCCCAATATTTATCCGAAGGAAGAATACGAAAAACGCTTTAAGGAAACAGAAAAATTAGCCCGGATGCACAATTTAAAAGTTTTGACCGAGAATTATAATCATAAAGAATGGATAAATTATCTCAAAAAATCCTTAAAGGAAAAATTGGAATTTTATCCGGAAAACAGCGAAAGGTGCTTGGTTTGTTTTAGCTTTCGTTTGGAAAAAACCGCTGAGCTGGCAAGGCGTTTAGGCTTTGAAGAATTTGCCACTACCTTGAGTGTTAACCGATTCAAAAATACGGAATTTATCAATAAATATTGCCAAGATTTGACGGATAAAAATAAAGTTAGATATTTAATTTTTGAAGGCAAGCCCGAAATTTTTTATCGAAAAGGTTTTGAACTTTCAAAAAAATATAATCTTTACCGCCAGAAATACTGCGGTTGCGAATTTAGTTTAAAATAATTTCTATGGGTTCTAAAATTATGAAAGAAAATAAAGGAGAAAAATTTTATTTTATTATCATTTTTTTCTTGTCCCTATCAGTTTTAATTTTGTCTTATTTTACTTATTTTATCGCGCCCGAACTAAAAAAGAAGCAGAAAAAAGACGATTTTTTCCTTCAGGAAATAAAGCTCGGCAGGATTCCGGCTCCGGAAGAAGAAAAATATCTCTTGGGCAAAATTAATTCTCAGAATATCCAATACGGAAACGAGTTTTTGGGGGGAGATTATTTTTTGCTGTCCTTTGATAATTTTTCTGAGGGGACGTTTTTAAATCTGATTTTAGAAGATAAATACAGAAACCAAAGTTTGGTTTGGCTTTTTTTAGAAAGTCTTAAACAAGGAAAAAATGAAATCTGTTGCTTTGAAGTGCCTAAAGCAACCGGGGATTATAAATTAAAGTTCGTTAAAGGCGGAGAAAGCATTGAATATTCATTTTTCGTAAAAGATAAATTAGTCCAGTATAAAATTTTTGAAATCCTTTTTATGATAAAAATTCCTTATCCGAATTGGCAGCTTTTGGATAATGAAATTTTAACAAGATTAATCTCAAATATTTATTCTTATAACTTAAAAAATTCAGAGAAAGGATTAAGCGTCCTTTTGGCTGCCCGCGACAATAGAGGAGCCCAATTTGTTATTTTTCAAAGGGAATTGTCCGGCAAGGATTTTGATGACCGGACGCCTTTGTCTGAGATTTTAGCTAAAATAGAAAAAGAAGAAAATCAGGCCCTTTTGAATTTTAACGTGGTTGACGACTACAAAATTATAAAAAAAGAAATAAAAGACAAAGAGGCGTATCAGGAAATAAGGAATATTTCCCAAGGAATCAGCTATCTTACTTTGAGTAAGACCTTTTTGATAAAAAATTTTTTAAATAAAAATTATTTAATCAGTGTTAATTTAACTTGTCCGGAGAGATTGAGTTTTTATTATCGCCCTATAGCCCAAACTGTCTTTTCCGGGATTAAAATAAACAGTCCGCCGAGATTTTAAATATTTCTTTTTAAAACAATCTTCTTCATTTTTTTCGTTTTCAAAGTTTCGCTTACCAATTTGGCTACGAGTTTTTCATCGAAGTCTTTGCAGGAAAAAAGGTCAAAAGCAAAATAATTATCTTCTGGCCAAGTATGGATTGACAGGTGGGATTCGGAAACAATGCAAAAAGCGGTCAATCCTCCTAAAGTATTTTTGTCAAGAGCGGGGAATTTGTAAATTTCAATGGGAGAGATCGCTGTAAGCTTAACCGCTTTAATTATTTTTCTGAAAAGTTTTTTTATAAGAACCGTCTTTGATAAATCTTTTTGATTTTCAGCAATTGCCTCAATCAAAATGTGTTCGCCGTGCTTCATAAAATTAATTAATTTTTTAATTAAAAATATTATTACAATTCTATCGGGTTTCGTCAATGTTTTTTTTCTTTTTAAAAATCTATATAATTAATTATGGAATAAAAAATGAAAAAGGCAATACTTTATCAAAAATTTTCTGACGGTAAATTGCGTTGCGACGCTTGTTTTCATAAATGTTTAATTGTTGAAGGGAAAACGGGGATTTGCGGGGTAAGAAAGAATATTAAAGGCGAACTTTATCTTTTAGTTTACGGTAAAGCAGCGGCTTTTAATATTGACCCCGTAGAAAAAAAACCTTTATTTCATTTTTATCCGGGTTCCGAAGTTTTTTCTTTTGGCACTTTCGGTTGTAATTTTGCTTGTGATTTTTGCCAGAATTGGGACATTTCTCAAGAACCAAAAAATCGAAGCCGAGGCGGAGGATTGCCTATAGAAGATAATTATTGGGGAGAGAGCTTGCCGCCAAGCAAAATTATTGAATTTTGTCAGGACAAAAATATTTCCCAGATTGCTTATACTTACAACGAACCGACTATTTGGGAAGAATACGCCGAGGAAACTATGAAGTTGGCAAAAAAAACAGGAATGAAAAATATTTGGGTCTCCAATGGGTATATGAGCGAACGAACCTTGGAATTTATCAGCCCTTATCTTGACGCTATTAATGTTGACCTTAAAAGTTTTTCAGAAGAGTTTTACAAAGAAATAGTGAAAGCTAAATTAGAGCCAGTAAAAGAAAATATCAAAAATATCTGGCAAAAAGGCATTTGGGAAGAAGTTACGACTTTGGTCATTCCGGGATTAAACGACAGCAGCCAAGAATTAAGCAAAATCGCTGAATTTTTAGTTAATATTTCTTCTGACTTGCCTTGGCACCTTTCAGCTTTTTACCCTAACTATAAAATGAGAAATAAAATGCCGACTTCTCAAGAAATTTTGATGAAAGCTTATGAAATCGGCAAAACTGCAGGTTTAAAGTATGTTTATACGGGAAATATCCCCAATGTTTCATTAGAAAGCACCTATTGCCCGAAGTGCAACGAACTGTTAATTAAGAGGCAGGGGATAGAAATGATAGAAAATAATTTAAAAGGCAGTCATTGCCCGAAATGCTATGAAAAAATAGCGGGCCGGTGGGGATAAAATAATTTGACAAATACAAAAAAAAGAGTTATAATTATATCAAAAAAGGACCTATTAATCTGTAGGCAGGCAAGCAAAAGTGGATAGCTTGTTGGGATTTCCTTAAGATGGGTATGCTGGCTTCGGCTGGGATATGCCTCAGTGAAATCCTTCCTCTCTTTATTTTAAAGAGAACTTTGCCTACAGATTAATGGGCCCTTTTGTTTTTTAAATTTTTATTGGTGAAAAACTCTTTTTACTTCTTCCCATGAGGTGATGCCTTTGAGTGATTTGATGATTGCGTCGTCTGTCATTTTCGGAAATTTTATTTTTTCAAAATTGATTTTTGTCGGGTCGGGAATTAAAATCTCAAAAACCCCGATTTGGCCGATAAAGCCGGTGAAGTTGCATTTGGAGCAACCTTTGGCCCCGAAGAAGGAATATGGTTTTTGAAATTCTTTTTTATAAGTCGGGAAAAAATCAAGGGCAGAATTAATGAAAGATAAAGCTTCTTTTGGCGCAGGGACTTTTTCTTTGCAATCGGGGCATAGACGCCTGACCAAGCGCTGGGCAATAATGGCGTTTATGGCGGGGATAAGCTCTTCTCCCGGAATTTCCAAACTTTGAAGACGAGACAAGACGGTTAACGCGTCATTGGTGTGGATAGTTGATAAAACTAAATGGCCGGTCATTGAAGCTTGCCAGACCAATTGAGCGGTTTCTTTGTCTCTGATTTCGCCAATTAAGAAAATATCGGGATTTTGTCTTAAAAGACTGCGAAGCGCCTTGGAAAAAGTATAACCTTTTTCTTCATTGACTTGGGTTTGGATGGCGCCTTCTAAGCGGTATTCTATGGGGTCTTCAACGGTAATGACTTTGACGCCGGGTTTAGCGATTTTTTTGAGTAAAGAAAATAAAGTTGTGGTTTTCCCCGAGGAGGTTGGTCCGGCTGAGAGGATTAAGCCAACTCTTTTTTCTAAAACTTTTTCTATTTTTTCTTGTTCTTCTTCTAAGAAGCCCAATTTTTCTAAATCAAGAATAGAGGTTTCTCCGCCCAAAATTCTGATAGAGGCGCTTTCTCCGTAACCGCCGGGAATAATGGAAAAACGAAGGTCATAAGACCTGTCTTCAAAAATTAACCGTGAACGGCCCTCTTGAACTTCCTGAGTTTTTTCAGTTTTCATTCCCCCTAAAGTTTTTAGAGCGTTTATAATTTTCGGGGATTCACTAATATCAAGCTCAATCATTTTATGAAGAATGCCGTCAATCCTTTGTCTTATTTGCGTTGTTTTTTCTTCTGGTTCAATATGGATGTCGGTAGCTCTTGATTTTAAAGCCGAAGCAATAATTATCCCGATTTGTTTTTCTGTTGTTTTGTCGCCAAGCAAAGGCAGGATTTTTTGATTTCTTTCCAAAAACTTCTCTATTTCTTTTTCTTCTTCTTTTGTTATTTTTACTCCTCTGATTAAAGATTGGGAAAATAATTCTTTGTATAATTCTTTAACATAAGATATATCTCCAGCCACTCTTATTATTTCTTCCATTGAAGTAATGCCTTCAATCACTTTTATCAAACCTTCGTGAAATAAAGGCACCATCCCTTCGTCAATAGCAATCGCTCTTATGTGGTCTTGGTCAGCGCCTTGTTCTATGGCTTGGATAATTCTCGGAGTAAGGCTAAAAAATTCAAAAATGCCGATTTGTTCTTTGTAGCCTAACCAGTGGCATTTTTCGCATCCTTTAGCTTTGAAAATAAAAGGAATATCTTTAGGGGTTTTTACTTCGCTTTTAGGTGATAAGATAGAAAAAGCTTCAATTAATTTTTCTTTTTCTTCGTCTGGAAGTTTTACTTTTTCTTTGCAATGAGGGCAAAGCCGCCTTACCAAGCGCTGACCGATGACTATTTTTAAAGAATCAGGCAGAAGAGAGGCGTCAACTTCAAGCTCTCTCAACCTGCTAATGGCGCCGCTGGCTTCGTTAGTATGCAAAGTGGAAAAAACAAGATGGCCGGTTAAAGCCGCCTGAACTGCGATTTTAGCCGTTTCTTTATCCCTGATTTCACCAATCATAATTACATCCGGGTCTTGGCGCATAATTGATTTTAAACCGGTGGCAAAATCGTATTTGTTTGTTATTTGAGTTTGGTTGACGCTGGGAATATAATATTCAATCGGGTCTTCAATGGTGATAATTTTAATTCCCGGGGAAACTTTTTCTCTGATAAAAGCGTACAAAGTTGTTGTTTTTCCGCAACCGGTTGGTCCAGTAGCTAAAATCATACCGTTAGGGGCGGAAAGAAAGCTGGTAAAAGTTTTTATCCCTTTTTTGCTCATTCCCAAATCGTTAAGGCCATAGGCGATCCATTTGGGGTTTAAAAGGCGAAAAACCAAAAATTCTCCATCAGGAGCAGGCAAGCTGGAAGCTCTTACATCAATAAAGTCATTTTCATTTTGAATAGTAAATCTGCCGTTTTGGGGAATATTGAATATATTTATTTTAATACCGGATAATAATTTTAATCTCTGCTGAATATTTTTTGATTTTTTCTCATCAACTTTTGCCACATCATAGAGGACGCCATCAACGCGGAAACGAATTAAAGTTTGTTTGTCCTGAGGTTCAATATGAACGTCAGAAGCATCTATTAAAACCGCTGCCTTGAGAATAAGAGAAACCATAGAACTTACTTCTTCCGATGTTAAAGGTAGAAGGGCTTGATTTAATTCATTAAATTCAATTGGTTTGACGCTGGTGACATCAATAAATTGACCTACTTCCTGTTGGCGGGGATGGATAAACCTATAATGGCTTAAAACCCAATTCATACTTTCTTCGGTAACCAAAAAAACCGTAACTTTATTTCCTTCGTTCCTTAATTGGCTGATAATTTTTATTGTTTCTGGATTTGAATAATCCAAAACGGCAACTTTTATTTGTTTGCCTATTTTTTGAAAAGCCGCGATTTTAGCTCTTTTAGCTGTTTCTTCTGGGATACAAGACAAGGCGCTCGTTTCTATGGGCGCTTTTCGAAGGTTAATGTATAGTAAATTATTTTTTTCCGCAAAAATCTGCGTTGCTCTTTCTTTTGATTCCTGCCAAAGAGCTTTTATCTGGGTTTCTCTTTTTTTTGACAAATCATCAGGCATAGTTTTAATAATCAATGGCGGTTTATAAATTCCTAATTCTTGAAACCCCTAAACCTTTATATTTTTATTCCTTTAGATTGGTTTTAAAAAGCTGGTATTCTCTAAATTTGTTTTAAATCTTATTCAAAACCTAACTTTTAAATTGCTTTAAATTTATCTTTTTCCAGTCAGGGGTTTTAAACAATAAGGAAGTTATTTAAAGAATTTTAAATTTCCAATTATAAAATTTAAAAATTGTTAAGGTATCTCAATGGATTTCAATGAATCTTAATGTATCTCACCCATCTTCTTTATTTAGTATCTCACTTATATTTTATAAAGTCAAAAAATATGATAAACTAATTTAAGAAAATTTTTATAAAAATATGAGAATTAAAATAACCAGTGAAAATCCGAAAGAAACCCAAAAAATTGCCTCTTTTTTTGCCGAAGCATTGTTTAAAAAACAGCCTCTTAGCGCGAAAAAAGGAGCTTTAATTGTTTCTTTGGAAGGTTCTTTAGGCAGCGGCAAAACCGAATTTTTAAAAGGGGCAGCTAAAGCTTTTAAAATTAAAGGCAGAATTACCAGCCCTACTTTTTTGATTATGAAAAGTTTTTTATGCCAAAAAGGGGGTTTTGAGAAATTATGGCATCTGGATTGCTATCGCATAAAAAAAATAAGCGAAATAAAAAGTTTGGATTTTTCCGATATATTGGAAAACAAAAACAATATAGTTTTTATTGAGTGGGGCAACAAAATAAAAAAAATATTGCCAGCTGATTCTTTGCGAATAAAATTCAAAATCAAAGGAGAAACCCGGAGGCTTTTGGAATTTGACATTTAAAACCCTCCTGACTGGAAAAAGATTAGCTTCGTCAAAAATTCGTTTCTAAGAAGCCGATATTCTCCAAATTTGTTTTAAACCTTATTCAAAACCTAACTTTTAAATTGCTTTAAATTTATTAATGTGTATTTGAAAACTTCCAATTTTGCCGGCGTTTTTTACCCAAGCGAGCCGAAAGAGCTTTCGTTGTTAATAAATAAATTTTTACTTCAAGCGAAAATCAAAATTAGCAGATTTCCTAAAGCTTTAATTGTGCCGCACGCCGGTTATGATTTTTCAGGTTTAGTAGCGGCTTACGGTTTTAAATCAATTCAAGGTCATTCAGAAATAAAAAAAGCGATTCTTTTGGGTCCGAGCCATAATTTTTATTTTTCAAATTTTTGTTCTCTGCCCAAAGGGTTCTGGGAAACTCCTTTGGGGAAAGTGGAAATTTTATCAAAAGATGATTTCCCGGCAATAAAAACTTCTTCTTTATTTTGGAAATCAAAAGAGATTTTTGAACCGGAGCATTGTTTGGAAGTAGAAATTCCGTTTCTTCAATCCATCTTGAAGGATTTCAAAATTTTTCCTCTTTTGACCGGCGAAATTGATTCTTTCGAGGCCGCCGAAGCCCTTACTGCCATTTTTGACAGGGAAACCATTTTGATTGTTAGCTCTGATTTAAGCCATTATTTAAGATACGACCAAGCAAATAACTTAGATAAAAAAACTTTAAGCGCTATTTTAAAAAAAGATATAAAAAAATTAGAAACAGGGGAAGCTTGCGGGAAAAAAGCCATTGAAATTGTTTTAACTATCGCCAAAAAAATGGGCTGGAGAGCGGAATTATTGAAATATCTTAACTCCGGCGATACGGCTGGAGATAAAGAAAGAGTTGTCGGTTACGCCAGCGTCGTTTTTTCTTAATTAAAAATCATCTAAAAATTTAAAATTAAAAATTATTAATAATAGGATGCTTTCTTATGCGGAAAAAAAATTCCTTTTGATTTTAGCCAGAAGAAGTTTGGAAAAATATTTAAAAGAGAAAGAGCGTTTGGAAATTGATGAAGAAAGTTTGCCCTCAGAAGTTTTAAAAGAAAAAAGAGGGGTTTTTGTCACTCTTTGGAAAAATAAGGAATTAAGAGGTTGCGTGGGTGATTTGGAAGGCAACGGAGAAATTTATCAAAGCGTTATTGATAATAGTCTGGCAAGCGGCTTGCTGGATAACAGATTTTTGCCTTTAACCATAAACGAGCTGGCAGAGATAGAAATAGAAATTTCTATTCTCTCCCCGCTGAAAAAATTATCAAGCGCAAATAAAGAAGATTTGCTGGGTTATTTGGGCAAAAAAAGACCGGGTTTGTTTGTCAAAAAAAATAATTTTCAAGCTACTTTTTTGCCTCAGGTTTGGGCAGAAATAGAAAGACCCGAAATGTTTCTTTCTGAACTTTGCCGAAAAGCCGGTTTAAAAGAAAACGAATGGGAAAAAATGGATTTAGAAATATATGAATATGAAGCTGAAGTTTTTAAAGAAAAAGACTGATTATTTTTAAACCTTTATACTTTTAAACTTTTTTATATGCATTATATTTTTTTTGGGTCATCAGAATTTTCTCAAAGAGTTTTAGCTAATCTTGTTGAAGCCGGAAAACCGCCTTTTTTGGTTATTACTACGCCCGCCAAAGCAGCTGGCAGGAAAAAAAATATCACTCCCTCAGCCGTTCAGATTTATACGGAAAAAATAAGAATCCAAACTTTGGCGCCGGATAATTTAAAAGATAAAAATTTTATTGAGGAATTTAGAAATTATAAACCGGACTTTGTTTTTTTAACCGCTTATGGAAAAATTATTCCTTCAGTTTTGCTGAAAATTCCAAGTTTTGGCTTCTTGAACCTTCACCCTTCGCTTTTGCCGTATTTTCGCGGTGCCACGCCGATTCAGTCGGTTATTCTGGCTGGCGAAAAAGAAACCGGCGCGACAATTTTTCTTATGGACGAAGCTTTAGACCATGGCCCTATTCTTTTTCAAGAAAAATACAAATTAGAGGATAAAAAAATCACTGCCGGCGAATTAAGCGAAAAACTGGCAGATTTAGGCACAGAGCTTTTTTTAAAGAATATAGCCAAGTGGTTGAAAAAAGAGATTATTCCTCAGCCTCAAAATGAAGCCCAAGCTACCTATTGCTCAAAAATAGCCGCTATTGATGAAAGAATTGACTGGCAAAGAGAAGCCGAGACGATTGAAAGGCAAGTTAGAGCTTTGAATCCTCAACCTGAAGCTTTAACTTTTTCTTCAAAGGGAGTTATCAAAATTTTACAAGGCTTTTCTTGCGAAGATTCTTCTTTAACTTTGAATAAAAAACCAGGAGAAACTTTTATTTTTGAAAATAAATTAGCCATTAAATGCGGAAAGGGGTTTTATGCAGTAGAAAAGCTCAAACCAGCCGGGAAAAAAATAATGCCAAGCAATGATTTTTTGCTTGGCAATCAATGGATTTTAAAAGAAATTTTGAGTTAAGCTGGTTTGTTTTTTATATTTTTTGCTTTGTCTATAAACAAAATCCCGTCTAAATGGTCTATCTCGTGCTGAAGAATTCTGGCTAATAAGCCAAAAACTTTTATTTTTAGTATTTTATTATTTTCAGTTAGGGCTTTAACTGATATTTTTTCCGGCCTCTCTACTTCACCGGTGACACCCGGCAAACTCAAACAACCTTCTTCCATAATTATTTTTTTAGAAAAAAATTTAACTATTTCCGGATTAATAAAAGAGTAAAATTTATCGTCAATTTTACAAACTACAATCCTTAAAGGGATGCCGACTTGAATCGCGGCTAAACCGACGCCATCGTGTCTTTCTATTATTTTTTTCATTTCGGAGACCAAACTTTTTGTTTTGGCGTCAATTTTTTTTACTGGCTGACTTTTGCTTCTTAATATTTTATTGTTTTCTCCGGTTATTATTTTCATTTTTGCTATTTTTCTATTATTTTAAAATTGAAAATTGGAAATTTAAAATTGTTGTTTATAATGTATCTTTTGGCTCTATATCAATTTTCCAATTAAGCGGTACGGCTTGAAGAATTTTATTTCTTAAAGTTAGCTCGTCTTTAGTTAAAAGCGGAGAGAGCAAACTAAGGTAAAGGGGCGAATAAAAGTTTGCTTTAGGCTTGTTTTCGGAACAAATAAATTTTATCAAGATATTCCAGCGATAACTTCCTTTTTCTTTGGAAATAAAAGCTGGCGCCGGGCCTAAAACAATAAAATTGCTTTGTTTTTCCCCGGGAATTGATTTTCTTATTAATTCTAATATTCTTTCTTTTGTTTTCAAAGCTTCTAATTCTCCCTTCGTTAAGTTTTTATGAGTAAAGGTAAGCTTGATTAAATGGGAGTAAGGAGGCCAAAAATATTTTTTTCGCCACTTTTTTTCTTCTTCAAAAAAATCTTTTTCTCTTTCTTCTCTTAAATAATCGAATATTTTATTTTCGGGATTTAAAGTTTGGATCATTAATTCTTTTTTCGCCAAGCTTTTCAGTTTTAAAAGATAAAAAAAGGTTTTTTCTTCGCTGTTATAATCGGGAAGGAAGAGCATAGGGTCAATAGCCGGTATTATAGCCAAATCGGTTTCTGATAGTTGAGGCCGAAAAATTGCTTCCGTTCCTATAAGGATTTTTATTTTATTTGAATTAAAATTTTTAATAATTTCCAGCTCTTTTTCATCAGGAATCTCGCTTTCAATTAAATCAAATAAATGATTATTTAAATAATCATTTTTAATTTTTAAGTTTTTTTCTATCTCTTTTTTTATCCTTTCTGTGCCAATGCCCAAAGGTTTTAATTTATAACCCCGACATTGAGGACAGCTTGTAGGTGCACTTTCTTTATAATCGCAATGATGGCAAGTTAGAATGGTTTTTTCCTTTTCAGTTCTATAGACCAACGGAACATCGCAATTGGGGCAACTGAAAGTAAAACCGCATTCTTGGCAAATGATACTCAAAGCCAGACCCCGGCGATTGATAAAAATAATTGTTTTTTCATTGTCTTTCAAAGCTGTTTTTAATCTTTCCATAACCTCGGGAACAAAAACCTGAAAAGAGGTTTTTTTGTCTTTTGGCTGTTTCCGGTTAATAATTTTGATAATAGGCAACTTCGGCATTATAAAAAAAAGATAATTTTTTAGCTATGGCAAGGCTTTGATAATATGGTTTTTGGTCCCAGGATTTGTAGGCGGAATCGTTGGGTTCAACAACAACAATTAACCCAAGATTTTTCCATGGTAAAAACAAGGAGGAACGAGTACCAATAACAAAGAGAATTTTCCCGTTATCAATTCCTTTCCATAAAGAAATAAATTCTTTGGTTTTTAGATTTGATTGGAAAATAATAAGCTTGTTAGAATTAAAATTATGAGCAGAAAGTTTTTTAGAATAAAAAGATAGATGAAAAACGGTTGGGACGAGAAACAAAATCTGTTTTTTCTTCTTTAAATTTTGGTTTATTTTTTTAAAAATTTCTTCAAAGTTTTTTTCCAAGGTTTCTATTTTTCTGGAATCTTTTTTGTTTAGGTTTAAAAAAGTATTTCCCCGGGGTTCAGAATAATCGGATTTTTCCAAATCTCTGGCCAAGCTTTTTAGTTTTTTAGGCAGAACCTGTTTTAAACTCAAAGAAAGAGGAGAAAAATAATAGTGAGAGATAAAATTAGCCAAGAAAAATGATATTTTTTTTGAAAGAGGTTTTTTGGTAATGACTTTTCCTATAGGTTTTAAGGCAAAATCAGCTTTTTTCAAAATTGCCTTTCTTTGGGAGATATTTTCTGAACGCCAGACAACTGCTATAACTTTTTTTCTGGCTAAAGGCACTTCTACTATTGAACCTCTTTCAAGGGAAGAATTAAAAAAATAAGAAAGAATCTGAGGTTCTGAGACGGGTAAATAAGCCAGAGGAATAACATCAACGATGAACATACCTATTAAATGAAATTTTTTAAAGCAGTTAAAGTATTTATTTTAAAGAAAAAGAGTCAACAATTTTATATTTTGCTCCTTGGTAATCAAGCTGGCTGTTCATTAAAAAAAATTTTTCTACCCAAAAAGTTATCTTTTTCCGTTCTTTTATTTCTTGGGGCAGGGGTTTGTGGCTATTGTTTTTTATTCTGGCCAGAGTGATGTGAGCTTTAAAATTATGATTTTCTCCCGTTATCTTTTTTCCGGCGATTTCATAAAAATTTTTTCTCAGGGTTTTTTCTAATTTAATTAATTCTTCGGCGCTTTTTCCTTCTAACCAGACTAATCTTGGCAATTTTTCATTAGGGCCATAATTAATATTTTCTAAAGTTATTTGAAAAGGAGAAAACAGGGCAGCGGTTTTTCGGCAGGCAAAAATGATTTTTTCTTTTTCTTTCTCATCGGAATCTCCTATAAAAACCAAAGTCAGGTGCAAAGCGTCCAAGGGAGTTATTCTAAAAATTTCTTTGTTTTTAGCCAGTTTTTTTTGCTGATATTCCAAAAGCTGATTTTTTATTTTCTCAGGAGGGAAAACCGCGATAAATAATCTTAATCCATTCATATTTTTTAGTAAAAACATATTTTACCTTATTTTTGAGGCAAAATCCAGCATCTTGAGCATCTTTAAATTGACATTTAATACCTAAAAGATTATACTTTTTTCAGTTTTTATTTAATTTTTTTGAATTTTTATTATGAAAGTTTATTTTGTGGGCATTAAAGGTATTGGGACCAGCGCTTTAGCCAGTTATTTTAAAAAAACAGGAAATGAGGTGATTGGTTCAGATACGAAAGAAAAATTTTATTCCGAAAAAATCTTAAAAAAATACGGCATTAAATATTTTGAAGGATTTGACAAAAAGAATATTTTAAAAAGCCATAAAGAAAAAAGAATAGATTTAGTAATTAGTTCAGCCGCTTATTACGACCCTAAAAACATTAAAACCGCCAATCCGGAAATTTTAGCGGCTCTTTCTTTGAATATTCCAATTAAAACTTATCCGCAGGCTTTAGCAGAAATCACTAATAAACTTTTTACCATTGGAGTTTCAGGCAGTCATGGCAAGAGCACCACGACTGGTTTAATCGGTTTAATTTTGGAAAGCGCCGAAAAAGATCCTTTAGTTTTGATTGGCGGCAAAAGCAAGAATTGGAAAAGCAGTATAAGAATTCCGGAAAAAAGAAACAAGCCAGTTCAGTATTTTGTCCTTGAAGCCGATGAATACCGGGAAGCTTTTCTTAATTATAATTTAAAAAGTTTAATAATTAATAATATTGCTTTTGACCACCCGGATTATTATAAAACTCCCGCAAGCTATGAGCTGGCTTTTAAAAAATTGGTAAAAAAAATTCCACGGAAAGGAATTATTGTTGGCTGGGGAGATGATGATAAAGTAAGGAAAATTGTTAATTTCGCTTCTGCTAAAAAAAGATTTTTTGGTTTTAATAAAGGCAATGATTTGGTCATTTCCAATGACAGAATCGTTAAACAGTTCCAGTTTTTTAATCTGTCTTGGAAAAATAAAAATTTAGGAGAATTTAAGATTCGTTTTCCCGGCAAAAGTTATCTGCTTGACGCCGCTGCCGCTTCTCTGATGGCCCTTGAATTAGGCGTTACCCCAAAAGCAATAAAAACCGCTTTAGAAAAATTTTTAGGAATTTCCAGAAGATTTGACATTCTTTTTAAAGCAAAAAATGCTCCTATTTTGGTTGATGACCATGCTTTGAGTCCGGAACAAATAAAAAGCACTTTGGAGGCTGTAAAAAACTTTTGGCCCGATAAAAGCATTATCGCGGTTTTCCAGCCTCATACTTTTACCAGAACGGAAGCTCTAATGAAAGATTTTGCCGAAAGTTTTGGCCAATCAGACAAAGTGATTGTTTTAGATATTTACGGTTCGGCCCGGGAAAAAAACGGCAAGGTTTCAAGCAAAGATTTGGTTAATCTGGCTAAGTCATTTCATCCTCAGGTTAAGCATTTACCAACCATTGAAAAGGCTGTAAGCGAATTGAAAAAAAATGTTTTTCAAGATTCAAAAATTAATCCCGGAAAAATTGTTATAATTTCCTTAGGTTGTGAAAATGTCTGGCGAGTGCCGTATACCATCAAAAGCACTATGTATAAAAATTGAAAACCAAAATCAAAAATATTCCCAATGAGGATTAATTTTAATCAAAAAACAAAAAATCTTGCCAAGAAAATCGCTACTATTTTCTTAATCGTTTTATTATCGGCTTCTATTTTTATTTCAGGATTTATTGAAGGCAGCCGTTATGGCTTTAAAATTAATTTACCTTCTCCCTTTGAAAAAATAGTTAACAAAGAGAAGCCAAAAGAATTGCCAGCTGGCAATATGGATGTTTTTTGGGAGACTTGGACGACTATTCTGGAAAAGTATGTCGGTCGGGACAAATTGGTTACTCAAAAAATGATAGAAGGCGCGAGTCGGGGGTTAGTAGATTCTTTGGAAGATCCTCACTCTGAATTTTTAAACTCAGAACAAGCCCAAAAGCTAAACGAGGAGTTATCAGGAGAATTTTATGGAGTTGGAATGGAAATTACAAAAAAGGACGGCTTTTTGGTGGTAGTTTCTCCTTTGCCTGATACGCCGGCAGAAAAAGTTGGTTTGAAACCTAATGACCGAATTTTAAAAATTAACGGGGAAGAAACATTAAATTTATCTTCCTTGGAAGCGGCTGAATTAATAAGAGGACCTAAAAACACTTCCGTTTCTTTGGTTATTTTTAGGTCGGAATGGAATGAAGCAAAGGAAATAAAAATCATAAGGGAAAAAATTTCTATTCCGTCAGTAGACTGGCAGATGCTAGATAATAAAATAGCTTATTTGAAGATATATAATTTTAACCAACCCTTGTCTTCAAAGTTTTACCAAATTGCTTTGGAAATCTTTGCCAGTCAACCCCGGGGATTAATTATTGATTTAAGAAATAATCCCGGCGGGTTTTTGGAGTCAGTGGTTGAGATTAGCGGCTGGTTTTTGGATAAAGGGGAAGTGATCTTAAAAGAGGATTTGGGCAACGAAGAAATAAAAATTTATCGGGCATCAGGACAAGGATTATTGAAAAATATTCCAAGCGTGGTTTTAATAAATGAAGGGACGGCTTCGGCTTCGGAAATATTGGCTGGAGCTTTAAGGGATAACAGAGAAGTAAAGTTAGTGGGAATGAGATCTTTTGGTAAAGGTTCAGTTCAGGAATTAGTAAATTTGAAAAATGGTGAGGCTGTAAAAATTACGATAGCCAAATGGCTTACTCCCAAAGGAATAATCATTGATAAAAACGGGCTAAATCCAGACTTTGAGGTAAAAAACGACGATGAGCTGGGAAGCTATTCTAAAGTGGATTTAGTAAAAGACAAGCAACTGAATAAAGCCATTAGTGTTTTAGCTGAAGAAATTAAAAATTAATTTTTTAACAAAGACGAAAAAGATAAAAAAAGAATGATAAAAATTATCTTATTAAAAGATATTCCCAATGTAGGCAGGCGCGGAGAAATAAAAAATGTGGCTGATGGTTACGCTATAAATTATCTATTGCCTAAAAGGCTTGCCAAGATAGCCACCAGCAACTTGCTTCAACAAAAAGAACAGGATGAGGCAAAGCGGAGGGAGGAGGAAAGAAAGAAAAAAGAAGAAGCAGAAAAACTAAAAAGAAAATTGGAAAACACTAATCTGAAAATATTTTTAAAGTTTCCCGAGGGAGGAAAAGAGGCATACGAATCTGTAAATGCTAAAAAAATATCCGAGGAATTAAGCAAACAGGGGATTAACGTTCCTGAAGAACGAATTAAAATAGAAAAGAACCTTAAGTCCGAAGGTTCTTTTCAAATTCCGATTTCTCTTTACAAGGATATTGAGGCCTTGTTAACAATGGAAATAAAGTCAGCTAAAATTTCTAATACTAATCAGGAATAATACTGACCACTTTTATTTTCTTTGTTTTGCCGCTAAAGGTTTTTTTCTTTTTCTCAATAAACTTTACAATTCCTTTTTTTAGAGCATAGATAGTGTCGTCCTTGCCTTTTTTAGTATTGCTACCGGGATACCATTTTGTCCCCCTTTGCCTTATAAGAATATTGCCAACTTCCGTTAGCTGACCGTCAAATTTTTTTACTCCAAGTCTTTTAGAGGCAGAATCTCTTCCCAGCTTGGTAGAACCTCCAGATTTTGTGTGAGCCATAGTTACAATTAATTTTAAATTTTAATTTCGATATGATGGACAATATTTTATCAAAAATAAAAAAATTTGTAAAGGAAAGAAAAGAAAAATTTATTTTCATTGCTGTGTTAATCCTTGTTTCAGGTTTTAGTTTTTCCGGAGGCCTGATTATAGGAGGAAAAATTCTTAAAAGGCCTTCTTTAGTGATAGAAAAAGAACTTTTGGCTCAACTTGGCGATTCTTTAGTTGAAATTCAACCTCAAAATCAGACAAATCCAAAAGAAACTCTTTTCGTTGCCAGCTCTAAAGGAAAATATTATTATCCAATAGACTGTCCTTTGGCGAAAAAATTAAGCGAGAAGAATAAAATATATTTTAAGAATTCCCAAGAAGCAGAGACCCAAGGGTATCAATTTAATGAAAACTGTCCAAGAGAATAAAAGATTACCTGCTTGACAAAAAGAATTTCCCGATTAAAATATTTATTAGCAATTAATGGTCGAGAGTGCTAAAATGTAAAAGGATAAATAATAAATTAAAAGCAAAAAATAAATTTAAAATAATTTAGACTATGAATATAAAACCTTTATTTGACCATATTATTGTAGAACCTTTGAATGAGGAAAAAACAACAAAGTCTGGAATTTTTATTCCTCAAATTTCTGATGAGAAACCGGTAATGGGAGTAGTAGTTGCTGTTGGTCCCGGAAAAATCAATGACGAAGGGAAAGTAATCCCTATGACTGTTAAGGTCGGAGACAAAGTTTTATTTACTAAATACGCTCCCAACGAGATAAAAGTAGAAGAAAAAGAATACTTAGCCATAAGAGAAGACGATGTTTTGGCAATTATTGAGTACTAAATGGTTTAAAAATCCACCCTGTTAAATAATTAAAAATTAACGAGTTTAAAAATTAAAAAATTAATAAAAAAAATATGGCAAAACAAGTAGTTTTTGATGAAAAAGCTCGTCAGTCCCTGAAAAAGGGAGTTGATAAGCTGGCCCATACTGTCAAAATTACTTTGGGCCCTAAAGGCTCCAATGTGATAATTGACAAAGGATTTGGCTCTCCGATAGTCACCAATGATGGAGTAACTATTGCCAAGGAGATAGAACTGGAAGACAAGATAGAAAATTTAGGCGCTGAAGTTTTAAAACAGGCAGCGGAAAAAACCAATGATGTGGCAGGCGACGGCACAACCACAGCCATTGTTTTGGCTTGGTCAATGATTACCGCCGGCTTAAAAAATGTTACGGCTGGAGCTAATCCTTTAGGCTTAAAACGAGGAATAGATAAAGCGATAAAATTGATAGTGGAAGAATTGAAAAAAATTTCCCGGCCGGTAAATACCCACGAGGAAATAGTTAATGTGGCAACCATTTCTTCGCAAGATAGGGAAATCGGAAATTTAATAGCTGAAATTATAAAAGAAGTCGGAAAAGATGGAGTAATGACGGTAGAAGAAGCGAAAACTTTAGGATTGGCAAAAGAAATTGTCAAGGGGTTGCAATTTGATAAAGGCTATATTTCTGCTTATATGGTTACGGATGCCGAAAAAATGGAGGCAGTTTTGGAAAACCCTTTGGTTATTATCAGCGATCAAAAAATTTCCAACATTCACGATATTCTTCCTTTGCTTGATAAAATCCTCCAGAGCGGCAGAAAAGATATTTTGCTTATTGCCGAAGATGTCACCGGCGACGCTTTAGCCACTTTAGTGGTTAATAAATTAAGAGGAGTTTTTAATTTAATAGCGGTAAAAGCTCCCGGCTTTGGCGACAGAAAGAAGGAAATGCTTGAAGACATTGCCATTGTAACCGGCGGAAAAGTAATTTCAGAAGAATTAGGAATCAAATTGGATAAAGTTGAACTTGAGGCTTTGGGAAAAGCCAGAAAAATCGTAATAAATAAAGAAAATACCACCATTATTGAAGGAGAAGGCAAAAAAGAAGAAATAGAAAAAAGGATAAAACAGATAAAAGCAGAATTAGAAAAAACTGAATCGGAATTTGATAAGGAAAAACTCCAAGAAAGGTTGGCTAAATTATCCGGCGGCGTGGCAGTAATAAAAGTTGGAGCAGCCACCGAAGTTGAACAAAAAGAAAAACAGCATAGAGTAGAGGACGCGGTTAGGGCAACTAAAGCCGCTTTGGAAGAAGGAATTGTGCCGGGCGGTGGAGTGGCTTTATTAAGAGCTCTTTCTGTTTTAGAGAAATTGGATATTAAAGATGAGGACGAAAAAATTGGAAAAGAAATTGTCAGGCGCGCTTTGGAAGAACCGATTGTTCAGATAGCTGAAAATGCCGGAAAAGATGGCGCCGTCATCTTGGAAGAAGTTAGAAAAAAGCAAGGCAGTGAAGGGTTTAATGCCGCAACCGGTAAATTTGAAGACTTGATAGCAGCTGGAATTATTGACCCGACAAAAGTCACGAGAAGCGCTTTGGAAAACGCAGCTTCGGTATCAGGAATGCTTTTAACTACAGAGGTAGTGGTGGTTGATTTGCCGGAAAAGAAAGAAAATCATAATCACCAAATGCCGGAAATGGAAGATTACTAAGCTAATGAATATTTATGAATGAAGGGGGCAATGCCCCCTTCTTGATTTTTATTTTTTTTCTGGAAAAATAATATTCAGCGTTTGTTGAAATTTTTGTTTTGTCATCTTTTAAAAGAAAATAAAAAATAAAAATATGAAAAACAACATATTTTTTTTACTAACCTCTATCGTTCCTTTAATAGGATTATTAATGGCGTTTTACTTTGCCAAAAAGATTCAAAACCAAAAAATATCAAAAGATAAAGTTAAAGAAATTAACCAAGCTATCAGAGAAGGTTCCATCGCCTTTTTAAAAAAGGAATCCAAAATAATTGCTATTTTTGTTTTGATTGTTTTTTCCCTTATTTTCCTCCTTCTGGATTTAAAAATCGCTATTAGTTTTTTATTAGGCGCTTTTCTTTCTTTTTTTTCCGGGAATATTGGAATGCGGATTGCTACTTTGGCTAATGGCAGAGTAGCGGAAAAATTGGAAAAAGACATTAGAGGCGGTTTGAATATCGCTTTTCGTTCTGGAAGTGTAATGGGGCTTATTGTTGTTGGTTTTGGCATTTTAGGAATTGCTTTATTATATTGGCTTTTTGGCGACCCAAAGATTATTTACGGTTTTGGTTTTGGCGCTTCAGCTATCGCTCTTTTTGCCCGTGTTGGCGGAGGCATTTATACCAAAGCCGCTGATGTGGGTGCTGATTTGGTGGGTAAAGTAGAAAGCGATATTCCCGAAGATGACCCAAGAAACGCGGCTGTCATCGCTGATAATGTCGGAGATAATGTTGGCGATGTCGCCGGCATGGGCGCAGATTTATTTGAAAGTTATGTTGAAGCTATTATAGCGGCAATGGTCCTAGGGGTGTCTATTGGTATTAGCGGCTTATTTTCCTATGCTTTTATTCCTTTAATTTTAGCCAACATTGGCCTTTTATCAAGTTTAGGCGGCATTGTTTGGATAAATATTTCTAAAAACAACAATGTCCAGAAAGTTTTTAATCAGGGAACTTGGTTTGCTACCCTGTTGATGGTGATTTTGACTTTTATTTTTGATAAGTATCTGTTCAATTCTTCATTAAAAATATTTGGCAGCGTTTTTCTTGGTTTGATTTCCGGGATGATTATAGGTTTTATAAGCGAATATTTTACTTCGGCTGATTATAAACCTACTAAAAAATTAGCAGAAGCTTCTAAAGGCGGAGCTGCCACTAATATAATTTCCGGCTTGGCTTTGGGAATGGAAAGTACTTTGGTGCCATGCGTTATTATTTCTGTTTCTACTTTAGGCGCTTATTATTTTTTCGGAATTTTTGGCATTGCTTTGGCTGGCATAGGAATGCTTTCTACTTTAGCCATTACCTTGGCCATTGATTGCTACGGTCCAGTGGCTGATAACGCGGCTGGCATAGCAGAAATGGCTAATTTAGGGCCGGAAATAAGGCAAAGAGCGGAAAAATTAGATTCAGTGGGTAATACTACTGCGGCAATGGGAAAGGGTTTTGCTGTTGGTTCGGCAGCTTTGACTGCCTTAGCTTTACTTGTAAGCTATTTAGAAGTAACGGGGATAAATGTTTTAAATTTAGCTCAGCCCAAAGTTTTTATTGGAGTTTTTATCGGCGGTCTTTTGCCTTTTCTTTTTAGTTCTTTAGCTCTTGGGGCAGTTGGCAAGGTAGCTTATAAAGTAGTGGAGGAAGTAAGAAGACAATTCAAAACTATTCCCGGCTTAAAAGAAGGGAAAACAAAGGCAGAATACGGCCATTGTGTGGAAATAGTAACCAGTGGCGCTTTGAAAGAAATGATTCTTCCCAGTTTAATAGCGATAATTTCTCCTTTGGTCATAGGTTTTCTCTTTGGAAAAGAAGCTTTAGGAGGTTTATTGATAGGTTCAATTACTTCCGGGTTTCTATTAGCTGTTTTGATGGCGAATAGCGGAGGAGCTTGGGATAATGCCAAAAAATATATAGAAGAAGGAAAATTAGGCGGGAAAGGATCCGATGCCCATAAAGCGGCAGTAACAGGGGATACGGTTGGCGACCCTTTTAAAGATACAGCCGGACCTTCCTTAAACATTCTTATTAAATTGATTTCTATTATTGCCATTCTTATTGCTTCGCTTATTTAAAAGTAGTATAATAATAAAACTAAGCAAGCAAGTTTCAAAAAATTAAAAAAAATAAAATGTTTATTATTTTAATTATTTTGGTCATCATAGGCCTGTGGTTAGGTTTTACCTATAATTCTTTGGTGAAAAGAAGCCAGAGAGTTAAAGAAGCTTGGGCTGATATTGATGTTCAATTAAAAAGAAGGTATGATTTAGTGCCTAATTTGGTTTCTACAGTTAAGGGTTATATGACTCATGAAAAAGAAGTTTTTGAAAAAGTTACTGAAGCAAGGACGCGGGCAATGGCTGCTTCCGGCAAAGGCGAAAAATTAGAAGCAGAAAATCAATTCAGCCAGACTTTAAAATCTTTGTTCGCTGTTGCTGAGAATTACCCGGAATTAAAAGCTAACCAAAATTTTCTTGGGCTTCAGCAAGAATTAGTTGATACAGAAGACAAAATTCAGGCAGCCAGAAGGTTTTATAACGGCGTAGTCAGAGATTATAATATTGCCATCAAGGTTTTGCCGGTAAGCTTGATAGCTGGTTGGTTTGGTTTTAAAGAAGAGCCCTTATTTGATGTAAAAGAAAGTCAAGAAAGAGAAGCGGTCAAAGTTGAGTTTTAAGTTATTAGAATTAAAGATTTATTTTCTTTCTATTTTTATGTTTTCTCTGGGAATGGCAATGCCTTTTTTTAACAATGTTTTTCCTTTAGCTTCTTGGGAGAGGTATATTTTTTATTTTTTCACCTTCTCCAGAAGTTTTATTACCCAATTGGCAGGATTGATTGCTTTATTTTTTCTTTTTCGGCTTATTGCCGTTTTTGTTTATTCAAAAAAGTTTTGGAATAAAAAAAAGAAAAATAATTTAAGCTTGGAAGAGGTTAAAAAATTGGCAAAAGAAAAAGGCCAAAAAATGCCTTTTTTTACTATTTTTATTCCTGCCAGAAATGAAGCGGCTGTAATCAAAAAAACAATTTTTAAAATTTCTCAGCTTGATTATCCTCAGGAGAAAATGGAAATAGTGGTTATCACAGACGAGAAAGAAAGATTGAATAAAAAACCGGGAGAAAAAACAACTCAGGAAATAGTAGAGGAAACAAAAATTATTTTAAAAAAAGAAAAACCAAATCTTCTTTTCTGGCATTTAGAAGTTCCTGATAATTTTTCAGGGGAAATTAATGGTTTAAATTTGGAGGGATCAGTCCCTTCTACTAAAGGACGAGCTTTAAATTACGCTCTTTCCAAATTTGATTATTCGGATTTTAGCGCTTTTTTTGATACTGACGACCATCCCGATAAAAATTGTTTATTAGCCGTAGCAAGAGAAAATTTAAACAACCCGAAGGAAACCCTATTCCAATTGCCAGTTTTCCAGTGCCGTAATTTTTGGGCAATTTCAACTTTTTCTAAAATTGCCGCGTTGGGTCAATCTTTTACCCATGAAGTTTTTCTGCCTTGGGTATTGGGGTGGCTGCCTTTTTTGGGAGGAACAAATCTTTTTATAAAAACCGATATGTTGATAAGGGCAGGAGGTTTTAGCTTTAAATCCATCACTGAGGATTTAGAACTGGGCATCCGTTTATACTTAAAAGAAAAAGCTTGGCCGAAATTTTTGTCTTTTCCTTCTTCTGAACAAACTCCTGCAACTATTTCTGCTTATTTCCGCCAAAGAAAAAGGTGGGCGCTGGGACAGTTAAATGTTATTCAGGAATTAAAACTAATGAGTAAAAATAATCCGAATGACAAAAGAATAAAAATTTTATTTTGGAAATTGCTTTTTTATGGTCCGGCAGAATGGTTAATTTATTTTTCTATTACCTTGGTTAGTTCTTTTGTTTTATTAAGTCGTTTGATAAAAAGCATTTTTGTCCTTATTAATCTTCATAATCTTTCTTTTAATCTTTTTGCTTCCCAACTGGCAAGGGAAATTATGACAACGGTTTTTTCTTTGATAGCTATTCCTTTAACAATTATTTCTTTATTCTTTCTTTACCGCTATAGAAATTATTTAGCTGAAAAAATTTCCGTCAAAAAAATTCCGCACATTCTTTTTATGATTTTTGAGAGCCTGTTCGTTATTCCTTTTATTTTATTCATTTATCCGCTGCCTTTTGTTTTAGCTTTGTTTAATTATGGAAAAACGGCCAAGAAGAAGGAGGTGGTTTGGATTAAAACTCCAAGAACAGCAGAAATTTAAAATAACAACCAATTAACGGTTTAACGTTCTAAAAATTAAAAATTAGAAATTTAAAATTATTTAAATTGTGCCCCCGGCGCGACTCGAACGCGCAACCACCAGCTTAAAAGGCTGTTGCTCTACCAATTGAGCTACGGGGGCTTAATTGATTATTGCTTATTTAACTATCTTTGAAAGTTCTTTCTTTTAAATCGCAAACGCTTCGCGAATGTTCTTCCCGGGCAATTAATTTTATCAAAATTCAATTTTCAAGGTAATTGCCCGCTGAAAGCCAAGACTTTGGCTTCCAGCCCAATTGAGCTACGGGGGCTTAATTGATTATTGCTTATTTAACTATCTTTGAAAGTTCTTTCTTTTAAATCGCAAACGCTTCGCGAATGTTCTTCCCGGGCAATTTGTTTCTATCAAATTTTGGTTTTCAAGGTAATTGCCCGCTGAAAGCCAAGACTTTGGCTTCTTTAACCTCCTCGTTGGAAAAAGATAAATTAAAAGCAGTTTAAAAGTTAAGTTTCAAATAATGTTTTTAGCCAATTTGAAAAATATCAGCTTCTTAGAAAAAAATTTTTGGCGAAGCCAACTTTTTTCCAGCTTTTTCAAAAAATATTATAGCATAAAGAAAAAAAAAGGCAAACAAAATAAAAACTGGAAAATATATTATTTTAAAACATTATGAAGGGCAA
>Ga0265297_10003714_pt1 | contig 26924 bp, 20 predicted proteins | sample Munlanlwell13791_FD_192502 | JGI IMG/M metagenome (GOLD analysis project Ga0265297, IMG submission 192502) | Leachate microbial communities from a municipal landfill in Southern Ontario, Canada - Leachate well 137-91 | ecosystem: Engineered > Solid waste > Landfill > Unclassified | place...
CCTTTCGTCACCCCCACCATACTATCTCAAACGTAGCTCTTGTCGGCGGCGGCTCTTTACCTCAACCCGGGGAAATAAGCCTTGCCCACCACGGCGTGTTGTTTCTGGACGAGCTTCCGGAATTCCACCGGGATTGCCTGGAAACATTAAGGCAACCGCTGGAAGAAGGTTCAATTTGCGTCTCTAGAATAGTCAAATCTCTGGTTTTCCCTGCATCTTTTATGTTAGTGGCTGCAATGAACCCCTGCCCTTGCGGCTATTACACTGACCCTCGCCGTACCTGCCGTTGTGGTACCAATAAAATTGCCAGCTATATTGGCAAAATCTCCGGTCCGCTTTTAGACAGAATTGATATACACGTCGAGCTGCCATCAATTAAATACAGGGATTTAACTGAGGTAAAAGAGGCAGAGCCCTCCAAAACTATCAAGGCGCGGGTGGAAATTGCCCGGGCAATCCAAAGGCAGCGCTTCCGCAATGATGGAATCTTCTCTAACGCACAGATGAATACGAAATTGACTAAAAAATACTGCATCCTGGAAAATGAAGCAAAGGAATTGCTTAAATTAGTGATGACAGAACTAGGATTATCAGCGCGGGCTTATGATAAGATACTAAAAGTCTCAAGGACAATTGCGGATTTAGCTGGCAGTGAAAATATCACGGTAGGGCATATTTCAGAAGCAGTGCAGTATCGCAGCCTCGACAAGCAATGGTAGAAACAGAAGAGGCCGAAGAATCACTGAAGATGGCAATGGCAAAACAGGGCTCTTGGCGGCCTATGAACTGTGGGGTGTTTAGTAAATTTCGGGAAATCCTTTTTCTAAGTGTTCCAATTTTTCAATAGTCATTAGGGATTCTATTTCTCTGCGCATGCCTTTAATACTTTCTTTTCTATTTAAATTATAGTTCCTGAAAAGACATTTCGGTATATTTTCTAGCCTTATGTTGCCAGCGGATAATTTCTGAAAAATTTTTTTGGCTGCAGACGAAAATCCTTTCCATTGAAATATCGGTTTTTTAATGATGGGGATTTTCTTACGGGAACTTAACGTTATTTCTTTCCCCTTTTCTCTGGCATTTATCGATTCGCCTATCCGCGCCTGGAAATATTCAATGTTTAAATCAAAATCATCAAGATTAATATACTTTAATAACTTTGCTGACAATAGGATTTGGTTATCTTTTACTGATAAATAACCGTCACGATGGTTATTTATTCGAAAATTTTTAATAATTCTTTTGATTTTCTCTGTTGGGCCCTTGATGAATATGCTCCTTATATATCCTGAATCGGTTAAATCTTCAAACTCATCTTTAACAAAAGGCCCAAATCTGTGCCTTCTGCCTTTACTTTGCAACCTAACCTTGTACGCGGCAGAACAATAGTTGATAGGTAAATTTACTCTGTTATTCAACGCGTCTCTTACCAGTTTTAATGCAGACATTTCTGACTCAAGGACAGGAATAAGCTCCTGGCGCAGAAAGGTATAATTTCGCTTAATTAAATTCCTATAGTTATACTTCGTAGTGTATAACTGGTGTATATTGAGGTGGCTAACGCCGATTTTCTTCATTTGTATCAAGCACTTTTTGAGTATTTCATAATCTTCCGGGATACAGGGAATTTCTACGGTAACTGTTTTTATAATACCGACGGCTTCCGCTACTCGATCCAGGCTATAGCCCCTGGCGCTGATATCAAACCTGATTTCATCGAGCCCTGATTTTTTTAATTCTCTTAATTTATCTTTGTTGACTAAATCTCCGTTTGTATATATCCAGATATAAATATTGTTTTTGAACTTGTCCCTGATTGCATTTACATATGTTAATAATTTTTCAAAAACCAGCAGGCCCTCTCCACCGCTAAAACCTACGCCTTTAAAATTAAATTTTTCTAAATAGGCAACATAGTCTTTTGGCCGTTCAAATATAATTTTTTCTGCGCTCGGCGGCTGTTCTTTTCTCTTGTCACGCGGACAATAAAAACAATTGGCAGTGCACAGCCTGTTTATAAACATACACGACCAGTACCCTCTGCCGCATATTAAACAACCCGGAGAAAGTTTTCCTATATGGAGCTTATTTTGTAAAAAACTATAGCGGACGCCTCCGGATAATGATCGCAACAATCTTTCCCGCGACTTGCTTGCCAGGCGCGCCTTTTTTTCCGAGACCCATTTAAAATCAGAGTAAATCCAATTACTTTCTGATTTAGCAGCTTTCATGTCCCTTCCCATTTCTACCATATAGAAATTTAATTAACTTCCGGAAGCTCGATACGATTAATTATTATAATTAAACGAAGGATTTACTGTGAACATTATACTATTCTCAAGATTAATTTCAATTGAACATTTATGAATTATCTGGTAATTTATTATTTGGTATAATAAAAAAATGAATAAAATTACCTTCTTTATCCCGGCAATCCTCCTCTTACTCCTCACGCTGGTTATGTTTGGCAATGTTATATTTTCTTCGCAAAATATCATTCTTTCTAGTGCAGGGACCGATATTTTCCTGCACTTCTTCCATTGGAGAGAATTTGGATTTAGCCAGCTACGAAGCGCTAACCTGGCATTATGGAATCCTTACATCTTTTCAGGCGCTCCGTTTCTGGGCGCGTTTCAATCCGCATTGCTTTATCCGCTAAACACCATTTATATGTTCCTGCCTGTACAAAAAACTATCAACATAGATATTGCACTGCACATTTTCCTGTCCGGGCTCTTCATGTATCTTTGGGCTTTCCAACGCAAATTGCATCCTTTATCCTGTTTTCTTTCTGCGGTATTATTTATGTTTTGCGGAGCACATTTCTTACATATTTATGCAGGACATCTTGCCCCCCTGTGTACAATGGCATGGGTACCTCTTCTATTTTTAGCTATAGACGGCTTATTCGAATACCGCTCCTTTAATTGGTGTCTTCTGGGTATTTTTGCCATTACCATGCAGATACTTGCCGGATATCCACAGTATGTTTTTTATACTACTATTGCGGCAGCACTTTATTATGGATTTTGTATTATTAAAGCAAGGGAGCGTTTTAAAATCACATTGGGAATTTTAACTATGTACGCTGGCGCCTTAGCGCTGGGAGCTGTTCAAATCCTAACCGGGATACAGGCTGCCTCAGAAAGCGTAAGAGCCGGCGGTGTCCCGTTTAAGTTTGCATCAATGTTTTCATTTCCGCCGGAGAATTTTATTACTTTTTTTGTACCAAATTTTTTTGGCGATAACGTTTATTTTCCATATTGGGGGCGTTGTTATCTTTGGGAAATGTCGACCTTTGCAGGTATCACAGGCTTATTCCTTGCGCTTTATGCCTCCTTCTATGCAGAAAAGAACCTTAGGCGCTTCTCGGTAACAATGGCGTTGCTTCTTCTGCTTCTTGCTTTAGGTGCCCATACTCCACTGTTTGGTTTTCTCTATAAGTGGATTCCTGGATTCGATTTATTCCGGGGCAATTCAAAATTCGTATTGCCGGCATCGCTATTTATAGCTCTTCTTGCCGGGATAGGCCTAGATCGAATTATTCGTTTTCAATTAATACCTAAATCGATAATTATCTGCGTGCTGTCTGTTGCTGTTTTCTTCATAGCAGTGGCGTTCTATCTTCAATATGCATTAGTCGCAGAGCCCGTCAATAAACTTTGGCATTCCATTTTTCAATCAATACAGGCTACGGGCGAGTCTTATTTTCTAAGAGAATATAAAATCGATCCTGCCTTCATTTCACAGGCTGGAATTTTTACAGCCAAAAATATGCTCATTGCCGCAAGGATATGTTTGCTGGTCGCACTACTATTTATCTTGCGTAGATTTTCCCGGAGGATTTCTTACATAATTGCATTAGTAGCCATTGCTGAAGTCTTTATTTTTGCCAAACATTCTCTGGCGCACTTTGATTTTAGTCTGATACAGCCTCCGGCGTTAAAAAAATTATCCGTAGAACATCCCGGAGATTATCGGATTCTATACCTCGATAATCCTAATAATACTATGTTGTTTCGCATGCAAAATATCTGGGGATACGATCAATGTGTTCTAAAACGGTATGCAGAGTTTATGGCATTTACGCAGGGGCGCAATATAAAAGAAACAACCCTAATAACTCCTGAACTTGTTTATTTTCATCCACTATATAAGATGCTTCGATGCCGTTATATTTTTCCTAAGAATAATACAGGTATAAATATTATAAACTCCCAAGCTACCATGCCACGGTTACTGTTAATTCATGACTGGTTGTTAATTTCTAAGCGCGATGATATTTTTACAAGATTGCAAAATCCTTCTTTTAATCCATATAAAACTGTTATATTGGAGAAGGAACCCGACCCTTTACCCGTTGAGTCATCGCAACAAGAAACGGTGCGTATTATTAACTCCTCGACTGATTATCTTACTATCGAAGCGTTACTGTCTTCCCCGGCGATCTTGGTTATTACTGATAATTACAGTAAGGGGTGGAGGGTGAGGCCGTTGAGGCAGAGTATACAAAAAAAATATGAAGTTATGCCGGCAAATTACATTCTCTGTTCTATCCCGCTTTCAAGCGGTTATCATTATTTTCGCCTAGAGTATGTGCCCGGGGGTTTTGAGGCAGGAAAATGGATAACCTTAATCTCGCTGATTATTTATATTTTTCTGGTTGGGCGCACTCTAAGAAATAAATTTAAGACTTCCCCAAATGCCTAATGCTTTTTTAATTTATCTTTTTAAGTTTTTCAAGGTTGATTTTTATACTTTTATATTTAGGATTTATCTCTAAACCCTTTTCCCATATTCTTTTTGCCTCATTAAAATTTTTCATCAAGGAGTATGCTATGCCAATATTATCATAAGCAGGCATATATCTTGGATCAATTTTTATTGCAGTTTCAAAATAATCTATTGCCTTTTCATATAGCCCCTTCTTTGTAAAAACAGCTCCGATATTTGTATATATAATAGGCAGCATCATTTTATCTCTATTTAATCTCAAGGCTTCTTTATATTCGCTGATTGCTTCCTCCAGTAGCCCTTTTTCAAAATAACTCACTCCTAAATCAATATGGGCATCGAGATATCTGGGGGTTAAGCTTATCGCTATTTTATTCTCCTCTATCGCCCTATCCAATAACCCGTTTACGCCAAAAGCATATGCCAGGTTGCGATGAGACACGGCATTATTTGGATAAGTCTTCGCCAGCTCTAATCCTAACGTTATATCGTTTTTCCAAATAGGGTTCCTGATTATAGTAAAAATAGAATAGCTTAATAATATAATTATAATTAAAACTATTCTATATTGTTTCGGGTTGATTTGCAAAATCCCAAAAAAATCTAATTGCGGTAATTTAAATAATAACAATGCGATTAGAAAACAACCTGCGGCTGCGGGGATATATAAATAGCGATTTGCCATTATATTGCTTATGGGAAATATATTATAGACAGGAAGCAAAGTAATAAAGAACCAGAATATTGCAAAGGAAATTCCTCTTGCTGTTTTATATGATTTTATAGCGCAGATTAAAGAAAATACAATTACTGAGACGGATATTAAGATTTCGGCAGAGAATTTATGAAAGATAATAAATGACTCATACTGGGCTGTAACTGGTATATTACGGGGGAGCAAAATCCACCTTATATAAGTACCTATAATCGTAATCATTTTAAAGATATGATTATAGAAATTCCCTCCCGGGTATTTGGCTATAATATGCGAGCCTCCCATAACCCACTTCCAAACCCACAAGTACGATATACCAGCTAAAAAAAAGCCAAAATAATAAGAGCGAAGGTTAATGAAAAAATCGCGTAATTTATTCTTAAAAACAAAAAAATAATCATACAAAATAATTATAATAGGCAAAGTAATCGCCATTTCCTTAGAGAATAAGGCCAGCAGGAAAGAAACAAGCGATCCAAGATACAGTAAGATATTTATTCTCTTACTATAATAATGCTGTTTTATTATTATATAAAAACTTAATGAAGCAGTAAAAAAGAAAAAGGCCAATAAATCCTCTCTAAAACATATGCAATTTACAGCCTCAGCATTTACCGGGTGTAGCGAAAATAATAAAGAGGCCAATAGCGCTAGCCCCGAATCATTCATTATTAAAGTTGCCAAGAGGAATAAGAAAATAGCATTACATATATGTAATAATAGATTTGTAAGGTGGTATCCGAAGGGTTTCATCTTCCATATAGAATAATCGATAAAGTAAGACAGGGTGACAACCGGCCGATAACTAAACTCCCCTGAACCAATATCGTGTATTCCCAAAAAATCTAAATCTTTTTCGCTGGTCAGGTATGCTTTGTTGAAAAGAAGAGCCAGGTTCTTCCATGATTTAATAAAATCATTGTTTACTATAACAAATAAGTCATCGTAGATAAAAGAGTTATTGAGTGAATTGGCATATATAGCGGCGGTAAGCAAAATAATTAATATAATACTAAAGCTGGTTCTTAACATTGTTGACAATCCATTCTTTCTTTAAAATATTCAGTAGTTAAATCGCATAAATTCTTTTAAGATATTCCGGGTCTTCTCATTATGCGGGTCTATCTCAATTGCGCTTTTTAATATTCTTTTTGCATCTTCCCATCTGTGCATTTTTATATAAACGAGAGCAAGATTATTATAGGCAGGAAGAAACTGCGGGTCCATTCTCACTATAGTCTGGAAACATTCTATCGCTTCTTTATACATCCCTTTTTCATTCAAGGCCAGGCCAAGATTATTATATGCCTTGAGCGCCTTTGGGTCCAGTATCAGTGCTTTTTTATACTGAACAATTGCTTCATCAGGCATGCCTTTTGAATAATAACAAGCCCCCAGCCCATTGTAATAAGCTGCTGCATCGGGGCTTAAATGCAAAGCCTTGCTATATTCATTTATAGCGCTATCAAATAAATTATTCTCAAAAAAATACAATCCCAAATTACTATGCGCTAATGCATTATTGGGGTAATGTTTAGCTATTTCAGACCAGAGGGAAATATTGTCCCTCCAGACGGTATTTCTCATTACAGTCAGCATAGAATAGATTATTAAAATTACTGCGATTACATATTTTGCCAACAGCTTGCATGATCTAACGGGCTTAAAAGAAGACAACTTTAATAATAGTATCGAAAGGAATAAACAAAATCCAAATATAGGAATATACAGATAGCGGCTCGCCATTATATTATTCAACAAGAATATGTTAGTGACAGGTAATATGGTGATAAAAAACCAGGCTATGGAAAATGAGGTGCCTCTCGAGCGCCTGAATGTTTTAAAGGCGATAATCAGGCAGATTGATATTAATAATATAGAAATTGTTACCTTAGGGGTAAGCGCGGAAAAAACTAAAGTATGGTCGTTTATTGCGGCGTGTATGCCCGTAGGTATAAATAGCCATTGGAGATAATTCATAACTGTCACGGACATAGTAAAAATACCTTTATAAAAACTGTAATCTATATGTTTAAAAGGAGAGTTTTTATTGCCGATAAATAATCCCCAGATTAAGAGATAAAGCGTAGAAACGATAAAATACCCAGCGTAACGGGATTTAAATCTGTTAAGTATCGGTGCAGCTTTGCCATAATAATAATCATATAAAATTATAATTATAGGCAAACTTATAGCCATTTCTTTTGAAAATAAGGAGAGTAAAAATAAAATAAGTGAACTAATATATACGAATGTCTTTTTGGGATTAGTATAATTATCCAATCTGATATAAAACAACAGAGAAGACATAAAGAATAAGAAAACCAGCAAGTCTTCCCTGAAAGATATAACATTTACTGCCTCGCTATTAACCGGATGGAGTGCAAATAGCAAAGAAGCCAATAATGCAATTTTTTTCTCTTTTGCGATTGAGGCTGCAAGAAAATATACTAAGATAGAATTAAAGACATGTAATAGTAAATTTAGGAGGTGATACCCGAAAGCATTGAGTTTCCAGAAATGATAATCAATAAAGTATGTCAGAGTTACGATGGGCCTATATGTGGTCTCCCCTGAGCCTATATCGTTATGGATGCCCAAAAAATCTATATCTTTAGTTTCAGTTAAATATTTTTTGCTAAAAACTAAAGGGAGATTTTTTAGCGACTTCACGAATTTATTGTTAATTATCACCCAGGAGTCATCGTAAACAAAGGAATTCTTTAATGAATTGGCATATACTAATGTTGTAATGGACGCTATTAAAATAATAAATTTTATATTTATTTTGTTAAAATTCATACAGCATCAAAGCGTAACCTTAACGGTAACCAGAACTTTGCAACTTTTTTAGGTTTTTTCTTGCGGTTTCATATCTCGGGTTTATTTCCAGCGCTTTTAACCACGCCTTTTTTGCCTCATCCCACTTTTTCATCTCTACATAAGTAACTCCTAGGTTATTATAGGCCTGGACGAAATTGGGATCGATTCTTAGTAACTGCTGCGAACATTTTATAGACTCTTCATATAGCCCCTTTGTTTTTAAAACAAGGCCGAGGTTAAGATATGCATGCAGGAATCCCGGGTCTAATGCCAATGCCCTTTTAAATTCTTTCATGGCCTGATCGAAAAGCCCTTTCTGATAATAACAAAACCCCAAGCTGTTATAATCAGGCACATGGGTAGGGTCTAAACTCAATGCTATTTTGTATTCATTGATAGCCTTATCTAACAAGCCGTATTGCTTAAAAGAGGCCCCTAAATTACTGTGCACATTAGGGCTATCTGGATAGATATCCGCCATTTCTGACCATAATACAACATTATCAAACCAGCTTAAATTCTTTACCATCGTAAGCACAAAATATGATATTAAAATAATTGTAGTTATATTTTTTGCTAATTTTTTAAGAAAATCTTTTGAAACTAAAGGGATATCTAAGCGCGGCAGATTCAATATCGCTAGAGAAAAAAGAAAGCAAAATCCAAACACCGGCAGATATAAATACCTAAAGGCCATTATGTTCCTTAATGGGATTAAATTAAGAACGGGAGCAAGACAGATAAAAAACCAAAGCATAGCGAATGAGGCTAGGTTAGATTTTTTCCTTATTTTTATAGCTAAAACAAAAAGGGCGGATATTAACAATACTGAAATTATGGTTTTTGGCTCTAATATCGAATACGAAATTAATGAGGCATCATCTACCGATATGAGATGGATGTTGCTTGGAACAAATAAATTCCAAATATAGGCAGCAAGTATATTGCACATCGTAAATATATTTGTAAAAATATCCCCGCCCGGATATCCTAATGGGCGCTGGCTGGGATTATCCATAATAAAAAATCTTATCCACATATAAAAAGATAAAACAATAATATATGCGAGGTAACGGCGCATAAAATTTTTAAAGATTTTGCTGTGGTCCTGGCCAAAAATAAAATAATAGTCATATAAAATTAGGATAAGAGGCAAAGTTACAGCCATCTCTTTAGAAAATAATGCAAAAAGAAATGAAATTACCGATAAAATGTAGAAAAGCTTCCTCCTGCTTCCAATATTTCTTTCGGAGCGTATAAATAACAAAAAAGAGGACATAAAAAACATGGATGCCAATAAATCTTCTCTGAAGGAAATGACATTAACCGCCTCCGTATTTACCGGATGGAAGGAAAATAATAAGCAGGCTAACAATGCTATTCTTTTATTATCGATTAAAGCTAAGCTAATAAAATAAACCAATAATACATTAAGAATGTGTATTATTAAATTGGTAAGATGGTAGCCTAGGGGATAGAGTTTCCAAAGAAAATAATCAAAAAAATAGGAGAAGGTGACTAATGGACGGTAAGTCATTTCTCCGGAGCCTATCTCCTTCATTCCCAATAATCTTATGTCTGAAAAGAAAGTTAAATAACTTTTACTAAAAATGGCGGGAAAATTTTCCCAGGATTTAACAAAATCATTATTCACTATTATAAGATAGTCATCCCAGACAAATAAGTTTTTCAGCGAGTTAAAATACACTAACGCTGTAAGAAAAATAATCAATATAATAAGCAGCCTCTCATTATACTTGGAAAAAATCTTATCTTTTATTATCATCGAGAAGAATGACTCTGGTAATTTTAGCTTATGTTAAGAGATCCAGTAACCAGCTTATAGACATTTTCTGGGCTTATCATCTTTAGGCAGATATTATTTGTGCAGGAAGAATTTCTATGATTAAGTATAGACAAACACGGAGAGCAAGGTAAACCAGAATAGATTATCCAGTTATTATCACCTAAGGGACCGAAAACATGGGGACTCTCCGGTCCAAAAATTATGAATTTCTTTATGGATGTAAGCATGGCTAAATGCGCTAAGCCGCAATCATTGGAAATTAATGCTTCGGAAAGATTGAACAATTCCATAAGTTCTTCTAATGTTGTCTGCCCTATCAGGCTTATGCTCTTTGGCGTATTTAACGCTTTCAACAGCAATTCTCCTTTTGCAGCCACTCCTTCGGTCCCTACAATAACTATATAATTATTAACCCCATCCAAAATCCATCTGGAAAGGAGGATAAAATTCTCCAACGGCCATTCCCTTAAAGGGAGAACCCCTTCTCCGGGGCTTATCAGGAATAATTTACTGTTGCTATTAATGCCTGATTTTTCTAATTTTCTTTGCATCCTTGACTTTATTTCTGTCTTTGATTCGTATTTCGGGAATATAATTTCTTTATCGCTGATTTGCTCATCTAGGTTCGGAGTGGTCTGGCTTTCTTTTTTAATAGACTGGGCTAAAGATAAATAGGTTTTACTTATATGGCTTAAAGGATTATATTGTATTTTGTGAGTCAGAAAATTGCCTCTATATAGCCCTTCATAGGTATAACGGAAAAGACCTATTTTCATATCGGCCTTGATAAAAAAGGCCAGAAGGGCGCTAAAACGGGAAAAGAATTCCAGGTCGAAAACAATATCGATTTTCTCCCTGCGTAAGCGTCCAATAATTTTTAATGTATCAAAAAGAAATACCCAGATAGAATCCTCACGAATAACCAAAATATTTCTGGCCGGAATTATGCCTCTCAATAACTTAAACACCTCTTGATTCTTTTTAAATGTAATAAAAAATATTTCTTCTAAAGAGTATTCTTCTTTGATGCGCCTTAAAAGCGGGTAGCTCAAAATAATGGCGCCTAATTCGGACAATTTAATAAAAAGCGCTCTTTTAATCCTGCTCTTTTCTTTTTTCTTAAAGGGGAGTATCTTTGGAATATAATTTATCCCGCTTAAGAAAATACATAAAGGTATACCTGCCCAGTAATCCAATTTTCTCATTGAGGTGATTTTCATAATATGAAACCGGCCTTTCGTAAATTTGTTATAATTATATCATAAACAATATGTTAAGAATATTAGTTTGTAGCATCAAGAGGGTATGGGCCATCGCTGTTTAGATAATACGTTGAGAGGAGGCTTATATCTTTTACGGGAAGAGTGTTTTGGCTTTGTTATAAAGAAGGTTATTTATTGATTACTTCAATAACCCTGGATGAGGCAGCTATATTGCCCTTGTTATCTTCGACGGTCAATGTAACAGTAAAATATCTTGAGCCGTAAGCTGTGCTCCAGTAAGTGTTCGTTGGGTTTGGTTTTGTAGAGGTGTCTCCATCACCAAATTCCCAGTGGTATGAAATTATTTTACCTGCGGGAGATCTGGAACGCAGACCGTTAAATTTTACCATTAAGGGAGAGCTTCCCTTAATGGGCTTAGCGATAATTATTGCCTGGCAACCGCCAGATAATTCTTTGGCCTGTTCTTCCATTTCCATTCTTTTCAACCATTCATCTGCGACTCTTTCGGATTCTTCTTTCTTTTGCTGTGTGAATTCCTCCGGCGCCTGCGTTGGAAGCGCATTTTCTTCTACGGCGACCGGGACGGCTTCTTGTGATGGTAATTCAACGGCTTTTTCTTCTTTTGGCTCAGGTTTTATTCCTGCCATTGATATTTTGGCTGGCTTTTTTTCGGTTTCTACCGGACTGGTTGTTACAGGCTCCGGAGGAACTGGCTTTACGGTTTCAATTTTTTGTTCAACAGGGGGCGGCGTCTTTACGACTGATTCTTCTGCCGGCTTAATAGATATATTTTCTTGCTTTGCAGGTTGCGATGCTTCTTTAGACAAGTCGCTTTGGATGTATTTGTTTAATTCTTCTTTTAAAGACTTTATGCGCTCCCTTTCGGCAAGGTCCTCTTTTTCTTCGCGCAGCCTCACTTTTTCCCTGTATTGAGGGTCGTGTTCATATTTATAATCTGCGACGGCAATAAATGGCAGGCGAAAAACTCCCCCTACAAACTTTAGGATCAAGACGGGATAGTCCCAAAATATCTGTTTAAAGCGGTTTTCAACAGAGCCTATTTTCTTATAATAGTATTCAACACTGCTGCGGCGCCTCTTAAAACGCTCTTTGGCAATTTCTAAATCCGGAACAGAATTATCCTTACCCAGGGTATATTCTAAAACAGTATAGTTATCCCTGGAAACAACATATCCTTTATCGTAAGGGGGCTGGCCTTTCTGAAATTTATAGGTGGCGCAACCAGATAAAAATAATAATAAAAACAGCAAAACCTGTATTCTTTTCATCTGCATATTCCTCTTGTGTGGTATGAATACGTCAATAATACTACCCTGCTGTGATTATGTCAACCCTTAATCAATGCCAGGGTCTCAGAACGGGTTTTCTCATTTTCTTTAAATATACCTCTTACCGCAGAAGTTACTGTCAGGGCCCCCGGCTTCTTTACTCCGCGCATGGACATACAAAGATGCTCTGCCTCCAAGACGACCATTACGCCCAAGGGCTTGAGTTTAGACATAATAATCTCGGCAATCTGCGTAGTGAGCCTTTCCTGGACTTGGGGCCGGCGAGATAGGATATCTACGACTCTGGCTAACTTGCTTAATCCGGTGACGCGGCCATTTTTAGGGATATAGGCAATGTGTGCCTTGCCGATGAAAGGCAAGAGATGGTGTTCACAAACACTGTACAAAGGAATGTCTTTCAGGAGAATAATCTCATGGTGCTTTTGATCTAAAACAACCTCTAGTTCCTCTTGCGGGTTCTGGGAAATTCCTGCGAATATCTCTTCGTACATCTGGGCAACGCGCCTGGGCGTATCCAGCAGGTCTTTTCTCTTAGGGTCTTCACCGATTGCCTCTAAAATATCCTTAATAGCTTTTTCGATTTTCTTTTTGTCCATATCCACTCCCTGCCTGCCGGTGAGGCAGGCTATTTGCCGATACAAAAATCATTAAATATTCTGTCTAATAAATCTTCGCAGAATTTCTTTCCCGATATTTCATCAAGATGCGAAAGAGCATCTTTAATATCCTGCGCGGCGAATTCTACCGATACTTTATTATCCAATGAATCCCGTGCCTGCGCAATTAATTTCTGCGCCTCTTTGACGATAGTTATGTGCCTCAGTTTGCTAATCAATATCGAGTCAGTAACCGGGACCTCTCCTTTATATATTTTGCCCGCTATTTCTTCTTCAAGCAGATTTATATTCCTATTCTTTTTCGCCGATATTTCAACTACACAGTTAAATTTCTTAAATATTCTATTTCTTTCTATCTTTTGTTCCAAATCTGCCTTATTTATGACCGCAATCACAGTCTTTTTCTTTAATTTTGCGATGAGCAGCTCATCTTCACCGCTTAATCTCCTGCTGCCATCAAATAATAAGATTATCAAATCCGCTAAATCAATAAATCTCTTTGAACGCTCGACTGCCTTTTTTTCTACCAAATCTCTGGGCTCCAATATTCCGGCAGTATCTACAATCCTGATAGGGATTCCTTTTATATCAATGACCTCTTCGATGGTATCCCGGGTAGTGCCGGCAACAGCGGTTACAATTGAGCGCTCCTGCCCAAGAAGCGCATTTAAAGTAGAAGATTTTCCCGCATTTGGCTTCCCGCAGATAACTACATGTATACCTTCGCGAATTATCCTGCCGCGTCCTGCGTTTTCTAAAATATTTTTTAATACATCATTTACCTTGGTTAATTTCTCTGTAATTTGTTTTAGATTAACAGCGCTTATTTCTTCTTCCGGAAAATCTATATTTGCCTCTAATATGGATAATACCTCCAACAAAGATTCGCTTACATTATTTATCTGATGCGATAATGCGCCTTTTAGCTGGGTAGTGCCTATTTTTAACGCAGCATCTGTCTTGGCCCGGATAATATCCAAAACTGCCTCTGCCTGAGCTAAATCAATCCTTCCGTTCAGGAAGGCGCGCTTGGTGAACTCTCCTGGTTCGGCTAAGCGGGCTCCGTTATCTAAAACCAAATCCAATATTGCGCGCATGGCTACGATACCGCCGTGACAATTAATTTCTACAATGTCTTCCTTCGTATATGACCTAGGCGCGCGCATTACGGTTAAGATAACTTCATCTATTTGCTTGTCGCTCCCTGCCTGCCGGCAGGCAGGTATTGCTAATCGTTCATCTGCGCTGCGATTTTCAACCACCCAACCATAATGAGTTGTGTAAGTTTTAAAACTCGAGGGCTTTTGGCCGCCTTTAGAGACAAAAATTTTATCTGCAACCGCCAGCGCCTCTTTACCGCTTAGGCGCACAATCCCGATTCCGGATTCGCCTATCGGCGTAGCTACAGCAGCAATAGTATCATCGATATTTGAAATACGCATATTCATAAGTATATTAGCGTGGCCTCGGCTTTTCCCCCAGCCCCCTCAATATCCAAAGAGGAAATCCAAAAAGAAAAACATAAAATAATCCTGCTAATATAAAGATTCTGATTCCTTTAAAAAATAGCACCTCCATCAATCCGCCATATAAAAAAATAATGACTACGACTATCCGACGTTCTATTTTTTTGAACAAAATTGCAAAGATAAAAGTTATTATACAATAATAAATGCTAATTGCCGCCCAATGCCGGAAGAAAGTAGGATTGTGCGAAATAATTCCTGGTAAAATCTCTCCGAAAATGATTACGAAAGGCACTGTGATTAACCAATAATTTTTTATTTGCAAAACTCCCTTGCCTCTCCCACTACAAACAAAGAACCGGTTATTAAAATTAAATCTTTTTCTTTGGCTTTTTGTTTAGCTAACTTGATTGCCCCTTTTATACTGGTAGTTAAACATATGTCCTTGCCTGAAAAATATTCCGCCAAGCTCTCTGGTTCAGTGGCGCGGGGATTATTTGCCTTAGTTAAGATAATCTCATCAGCTAAATCATAAAATTGGCTACAAATTCCTTTTATATCTTTGTCTTTAGAAATACCTAAAACCAGAATTAATTTTTTATACCTAAATTTATCTCGAATTGTCTCTTTTAATGCCTTTGCTGAAGCAGTATTTTGTGCTCCGTCAAGAATAATCAAGGGTTTCTTTACAGCAACCTCACATCTTCCTGGCCAAAGAGTATTATAAAGTCCTTTTCTTATCGCACCGATGCCTACATCAATATTCCAAAACCGCAATGCCTCAATTGCGCTCACTGCCAGTGTTGCGTTCACCAGCTGATGCGCTCCTAATAATCTTAACCTTAAACCAGGATATTCTCCGAAAATCCCTTTAATTTTTAAGTCTTTGCCGCCATTAGTTTCATATTGTATCTGGCGACCTATCTCGAATAATTTTGCATCTGCCTTTTTACACTTCTTTCTAATAACCTCTGCTGCTTCTTTCTCCTGCGTAGCGGTAATTACAATTGACTGGCGGCCTGCGGCCGGTGGCCGGTGATTTTTTATAATTCCTGCCTTCTCTGTGGCAATTTCTTTCAAGGTATTCCCTAATTTCTGGGTATGTTCATAACTAATCGGAGTGATGGCGCAAACTAAGGGCTCAATTACATTTGTAGCATCTAACCTGCCGCCCAAACCGGTTTCTAAAACCGCAAAGTCAATTTTTTTCTCTCTAAAATAAATAAAGGCGAGGCTTGTGTAAACTTCAAAAAATGAAAGTGCGCCATATGCTGAATTGCGATTATATCGCTCTATCAACGGCTTTAATCTCTCTATTAAATCTGTAAGTTCTGTTTTTAAAATCATGCCTTCGAATTCTTTATTTGACCGGCTGCTGACTGACGCATAGGCAGGGTGATTTAATATACGAATCCTTTCCCTGAAATCAGACAAATGAGGAGAAGTATATAGCCCCACCCTGTAACCAGCCTCTCTTAAGATGTAGGCAATGAAAGCACAGGTTGAGCCTTTACCTTTTGTCCCGGCGATATGAATGCACTTAAAATAATTTTGGGGATTACCCAGTGTTTCAAGAAAATTCTTAATACGCTCCAACTTCAGTGATTCTTTGTAAGGGTAGGAGGTAAACTTCTCGTAGTTAATAAAAGACTCTAAATATTTTAGAGTTTCCGGGTAGGTCATAAATGAGCACATAACTTATGGAATCCAGAGACGGCATAAGTTATAAGTACGAATTTAGTGCCTGAAGTGCCTGATGCCTGTGAAGACCATAGAAATTTTATTTTTGTCGCAGGCTTTGATAATTTCTTCATCGGCAATAGAACCGCCGGGTTGGATTATGGCAGTCACGCCTGCCTTGGCTGCCTCAATAATTGCATCGGGCTTAGGGAAGAAGGCATCTGAAGCCAGGCAAGAGTTACGGCTTAAATTTCCTGATTTTTTCCTGGCAATCATTACTGAGTCTACTCTTGACATTTGTCCTGCTCCTATGCCTACTGTCTTGGTGCCGCGGCTTAAGATTATAGCATTGGACTTTACGTGCTTGGCAACTTTCCAGGCAAAAATAAGACTCTCTATTTCTTTCTTCGTAGGCTTCTTTTTTGTAACTACCTTGAGGCTGTCTGTTTCTAAAGTTTTTAAATCTTTCTCCTGCAGCAGGAGGCCGCCGCTTACGCGTTTAAGGTCAGGTTCATTTACGGGCTCCATGTCCTGTAGTTCCAATAGGCGAAGGTTCTTCTTCTCTTTAAATAGACCCGCTGCTTCTTTATCAAAACCCGGTGCAATAATACATTCTAGAAAACCGCTTTTTGAGATAATTTTTGCGGTCTTGATATCCAGTTTCCTATTTAGGGCCACAATGCCTCCGAATGCCGAAAGCGGGTCGCACTGCCAGGAGGCAATAAAGGCCTTATCTAGTGTTTTATCTTCAGCCACGCCGCAAGGATTATTATGCTTCACAATGACTGCCGCAGGCGAAGAAAACTCTTTTGCTAATTCATAGGCAGCATTCAGGTCCAGGATATTATTAAAGGAAAGCTCTTTGCCCTGTAATTGTTTTAAATTTACCAGGCCTTTGTCCTTGCCTTTTTCTCTGTAAAATGCTGCCTGTTGATGAGGGTTCTCTCCATAACGTAAGTCTTGGATTTTTTCAAAGCTCAAATTCAGTTCTGCGGGAAAAGCACTCAATGTTTTCTCTTTAAAATAATTTTTTAGATATGTATAAATCGCGCCGTCGTAATGGCTGGTAGAAGCAAATACTTCCAAACCTAAATCGCGCATTAAGTCATCGGACAATGCGCCTTTGTTCTTCTTCAATTCCTCGATAACCTGGGAGTAACGGGCGGGGTTGCAGATTACCGCCACATCCTTAGAATTCTTGGCAGCAGAACGTAGCATTGACGGGCCGCCGATATCTATATTTTCAATAACCTCTTCTATTGTGACATTGGGCTTGCGTGTAGTCTTTTCAAATGGATAGAGGTTCACGACTACCATGTCAATAAGCCCGATATTATGCTCCTGTAATGTTTTCATGTGTTGGCTATTCTGCCTCAATGCCAATAAGCCGGCATGTATCTTTGGGTGTAAAGTCTTTACCCTGCCGTCGAGCATTTCAGGAAACCCGGTGTATTCTGATACTTCCTTTACCGCTATATCATTATCGCGCAGCAATTTTGCCGTGCCCCCGGTTGAAAGAATCTCTATTCCGAATTTTTTCAACTCTTTTGCAAAATCCAGAATGCCTGTTTTATCCGAAACGCTAATCAATGCACGCTTAATCTGAGTCATCTATTTTTCTCCCCTTTCTAAAATAATTATTTGTTAAAACGGAAGTTTACCAAATCCGCATCCTGCATTACATAATTTTTTTGCTCAAGGCGGAGTTTGCCTGCCTGCTTGGCGCCTGTTTCCCCTCCTGAACCTATAAAATCTTCGAAGCTGATAATCTCTGCCCGAATAAACCCTCTTTGTATATCAGAGTGTATCGAGCCGGCTGCCTCCCAGGCTGTGATACCTTTCTTAATCAGCCAGGACCTGGTTTCTTTTTCTCCTGTGGTAAAAAAACTGATGAATCCGCTTTCCCGAAAACACCTGGCTAATAGTTTATCTGTATCCTCTAACTCCTCTTTTTGCGCCGCGGTTACAGGTTTATTCGTCAAGAGGCCATATCCGGAGATTGTCTTTTTTTCTTCTTCGCTGAAAGACGCCTGAGAAACAAAAGATTCCTTTTCTAAAATATCTTTTAATTTATTCAGCAATGCTTTCTCTGAATCTTCTGTTGCGCGGCTTAAGCGCGTTTCTACAAACTCCAAATCTTTTAAGATCAGGTCAGAGACTGAATCTTTCATCACCAAGATTGCATCCGCATCCAGGGCCGCATCGCCTGCGGTCAACTCAACCTGAATATAGGTTTTTTTCTTTGCCTTGGATATCTTATCAACCTGATCCAGGCGCTCATCTTTAATGTTGTGTTTACCTAAATTTATTTCGGATATAGAAAATACGCTGATTTTCATTGCTTTTAATACAGAATGGGGTTACTGCCCTTCTTCTTGCTTTTTGGAGGCCTGATATTGGCTTATAATTGTCGAGGCTATTTTGTGAGGAACCCCTTCATAATGAGAAAAACTCATTGTATAAGAGCCCCTGCCTCCGGTAAGGGAACGCAGGTCGTTGGCATAGGTAAACATCTCTGCTAATGGCACTGTTGCTTTGACAATCTGAGATTTTCCTTTTACATCCATGCCCATAATACGGCCGCGGCGAGAGTTTATGTCGCCGGATATTGCTCCCAGATACTCTTCGGATGTCATCACCTCTACGTTCATTATGGGTTCAATTAAAACCGGGCCTGCTTCAAGTATTGCTTTCCTTAAAGCCATTCCCCCGGCAATCTGAAAGGCCATATCCGAAGAGTCAACTTCGTGATAAGAGCCATCATAGAGTGTAACACGAATGTCTACTATCGGATAGCCTGCGACTGCACCTTCTGCACAGGCATGCGACACACCTTTTTCTACAGAGGGAATAAAATTTCTGGGAATCGCTCCTCCAAAAATCTTATCCACAAATTCAAAACCCTTTCCCCTCTCTAGAGGCTGAACCTCAATCCAAACATCACCGTACTGTCCGCGGCCGCCTGATTGACGTTTATACTTGCCCTGCACTTTAGTGCTTTTAGTGATTGTCTCCTTATATGAAACCTTAGGGGTTCCTAATTCTACTTCCACATTGAATCTTTTCTTCATCCGTTCTACCATTATACTCAGGTGCAGGTCGCCTAACCCGGAGATAATTAATTCTTTGGTCTGCTGGTCGCGTGTCACTTTAAAGGAGGGATCTTCTGCGCAAAGTTTTGCCAGCGCTCCAGAAATCTTCTCTTCATCCTGACGCGATTTCGGTTTTACAGAAGCGGATATCGCAGGAGTAGGAAAAATTATGGGCTCAAACAATACCTGGTCTTTTTCATCCGAAAGTGAATCCGAGGTAAACGTCTCTTTCAGTTTGGCAATGGCTACAATGTCCCCGCATGAACCTGCCTCAACCGACTTTTGTTCTTTGCCTTGCAGGATATAAACCTGCCCGATTCTCTCTCTTATTTTTTTATTGACATTATAGAAGCTCGTATCTGATAAGAGCTTCCCGGAAAATATGCGTAGCAACGTAAGCTGTCCGACATAGGGATCGGATATTGTTTTAAATACAAGGGCGTGAAACGGGGCGTCCTCTTTAATCTGGATTTCTTTTTTCTCTTCCGGCTTGGCAGGGTTGTTTCCTTCTATGGGAGCCCGCTGTAAAGGCGAAGGCAGAAATTGGATAATTGCGTCTAATAATTCAGAGATGCCTTTATCTGTTAACGCTGAGCCTGACAAAACAGGGAAAATCTTGCGTTTAATTACTGCTTGCGTAAGCCCGTTTTTTATCTCTTCGGGGGTTAATTTGGCTCCCTCCAGGTATTTTTCTAATAGCTTGTCGTCGCTTTCAGCCACTGCCTCTACTAACTCAGGCTTATCCAGGGAATCTACCGTCGTTGCCTTTTTGGAGAACCTCATCCTTATATCCTGCAGTACCTTGTTAATATCTGCGTCTTCCCTGTCCATTTTATTGATAAAAATGAGGCAGGGTAGTCCGGACTCTTCCAAAAGTTGCCACGCATTCTCGGAGCCCACTTCTACTCCAGCCGATGCATCAATAATAATAACTGCCGCGTCTACTGCGCGCAGGCCGGAAATTACCTCGGCAAAAAAATCCGCATAACCGGGCGCATCGATAATCTGCAATTTAGTGCCTTTGAAATCAGCGTGCAATAAACCTGAATTTATGGAGCTTTTCCTCTCTATTTCGTCAAAACTATAATCGCTGACAGTGGTCCCGTCTGCAACTGTGCCTTTGCGCGTGGTTGCCTTAGTAAAGTAAAGCAGGCTTTCTGCAAGCGTAGTCTTTCCTGATTGGGCATGTCCTAAAAGGATGAAGTTTCTTTTGCCAGCCGCATCCATATCTGAAAAACTCCTTTTATTCTACTGCAGATTTTAAATTATATAACAATTGCGCTGGGGGGTCAAGGCTAAAAAGAAGATAAATTACTCTAGGTAGGTGTAAATCTTTCCTTTGTAATTGCGTAGAACATACTTCCCTTTTGCCTGTGAAAGAATATAATTAGGGCCGATAGGAATCTTTCCTCCTCCGCCAGGCCCATCTATTACATAAATAGGCACGGCATAACCGGAGGTATGGCCTCTAAGTTTTTCAATTATGTTTATGCCCACTGCTACAGGCGTGCGAAAATGCTGGGTTCCTTTTACAGGGTCGCATTGATATATATAATATGGCCTTACCCTGATCTGCAATAGATCATGCATGAGTTTTTTCATAATAAAAGGACGGTCATTGATTCCTTTAAGCAGAACGGTCTGGCTGCCTAATGGGATTCCTGCGTCCGAAAGCATATCGCAAGCGATTTTGCAGCGTTTGGTAATTTCTTTCGGATGATTGAAATGTATACTTATCCACATAGGAGAATATTTTTTAAGCATGCTGACTAATTCCGGGGTAATGCGTTGCGGCAAAGTTACGGGGACACGCGTACCAAGCCTTAAGAATTCCACATGCGAGATAGAACGGATTTTCTGTATTAAGCCCTCTATCTCTTCATCTTCTAAAACAAACGGGTCGCCTCCAGATATCAATACATCCCGTACCTTTCTGTTTGATTTTATATAGTCTATCGCTGCATCAAATCTTGAAGGAGAATTGCTCACCTCGTGTTCGCCTACCAATCTTCTTCTTGTGCAATGACGGCAGTACATGGCGCAATGTTCGGTAGCCAATAACAACACTCTGTCGGGATAGCGGTGTACAAGATGCGGGGCAGGCGAATCTCTATCCTCTGCGCAAGGATCAGCCATTTCATGAGGTCCGATTATTGATTCAGAAATTACAGGAACGGCCTGGCGCCTTAAGGGGCAAGCTGGCTCCTCAGGGTCAATTAACGTTGCCCAATAGGGTGTAATGGCAAGAGAAAGCCGGCCGCTTGCCTTTTTCATGCCCTCTTCTTCCTCGGGGGTTAACTTTACGATTTGACTGAGTTCTTCTTTCGAGCGGATCCTGTGTTTAAGCTGCCAATGCCAATCCTCCCAGTCAAGAGGATTAACATCTTTATATAGGCTTATCTGCTGATAATCCTGCGGTCTTTGTGTTCTGCGGGTTGATGTTTCTTGGTGTAGCTTCTGACTTTCAACTACAGCAAGATTGCTCAATTTAACCCCTTTCTGCGCGAAAATGCACTCATCAATATCATCTCAATAAGGTCTTCATATTCTATCCCTGCTGCATAAGCCATCAGGGGATAATTTGATGCACCGGGATTAAGCCCAGGCAAAGGATTTATCTCTAATACATAGGGAGTATTGTCCCTGCTTAAGCGAATATCCGTACGGGAAATATCAAAACACCCTAATGCATGATGCGTCCTTAAAGCCAGTTCCTTAATAGTTGCTTCCGTATGTTTATCAAGTTTTGCCGGACAATTGAAGATTGGCGCAAGCCCAAGCTCCATATCCCCCTGGTATTCCTTTACGCGCCAGGAATAGAAATATTCTCCGCTATTCTTACAGGTAGAAAAATCTATCTCTAAGATAGGGAAAATTGTAGTCTTGCCGTTCTCCAAAATCCCTACGGTCATTTCTCTGCCGTCGATAAATTCCTCTACCAGTGCTTCTTGTCTGTAAAATCCTATCGTCTCGTTGATTTTCTTAAAGAGTTCGTTTTTTGTGTTTACGACATTGGATATGGCTATGCCCTTGGCAGAACCCTCGCAATTTGGCTTTACAATCAAAGGGAATTTTAAATTAGGGTCTAAGGTTTCATTACCTTCGGAAAAAATTTGGAAAGCCGGAGTGGGAATATTCTCAGCCTTTAATATCTTCTTGGTAAGCCCCTTGTTTAAGGCAAGTGCTAAGGAAAATGTATTGGAACCGGTGTAGGGAATGTTTAAATAATCCAGTATTGCCGGTACCTCTGATTCGCGGAATTTACCGTGTTGACCTTCTGCGATATTAAACACCATATCTACCCGATTTTTTTTAAAATAAGAGAAGATACCAGGATATTCGGCATCGATTGCTTCTACGCTATGGCCTTTTTTCCTTAATGCCGAGGTGATTGCGCCTATGGTATCTTCGGAATCGTATTCTGAAAAGTAATCCGCAGGCTTGGTATCGTCTTTTCTCTTGAGGTTATAGGTTAAGGCAATCTTCATCAGTTTAAGCTATATCTTTTAAGGGCGCTATCCAATATCCTGCCAACCATCTGTTCGTAAGTGATGCCGATGTTCTTGGCGACTAACATAAATACGTCTTCAGTAGATAAAGAAGGCAAAGGATTTATCTCTAATACATAGGGATTGCCTTTTTTATCAACCCTAAAATCAACCCTGCCGAAATCACAACATTCTACTGCCTTGTAAGTCTTCAAGGCAAGTTCAGAGATTTTTTCATTTAATACCTGGTCTATGGGAGCAGGGCAGATATATTCTAATCTATCAGAAGTAATACGGGCAAAGGTATAGAATTTATCATTGAGCTGCAGCTCGCCGTCTATTTTTATTTGTACCACGGGCATCGCTTCGGCAGGGTCATTGCCGACTACGGCTACAGTAAATTCGCTGCCGCAGATAAATTCCTCAACTAGTGCGGGCTGTTTATAAGTGTTTACAATGAGCTCTACCTGATTCTTCAGTTCCTCCATATTTTCCACGCGCGAATTATCGCTTAGGCCCTTGGATGAACCTTCGCAACGCGGCTTTACAATCAAAGGGAATTTACAATGGTCAGTATTAACCAGGTCCTCGATTGCCTTTACTTCAAAGAATTTCGGAGTAGGTATTTTTTCGGCAATAAAAATCTTCTTGGCCATAATCTTATCTAAAGTCAGGGATAGGGTTAAGGCATCTGCGCCTACAAAAGGAATACCTGCCATCTCTAAAAGAATGGGGACTTGGGATTCTCTGTTTCTCCCGGAAAGCCCCTCAGAGATATTAAAAACAATGTCTACATTGAGGTTGCCAATATTTTCTAAAAGATTGGATACGTTGCCAATTTTTTTAGTCCGGAAGCCGCATGATTCTATTGCCTTGCTGATTATATCTATGGTAGAAGGGGCGTCAAATTCTGCATTGGCATCGGGGGGATCCCCTTCTTTAAAATGATAATCTGTTTTTAAATCGTATGTTAATCCGACCGTTTTCATTTTTAATGAGCACATAACTTACGAACCACCTCACCTGTTCTTGCCATCAGGAGAGGCGGGTGAGTGTGAGTAAGTTATTGTGCGAATTAATCCTTGGCATTTTTAATTAATCTTACGTAAGAAAATGTCAAGGATAAGTTCGGCCAGGCGGCTTATGTTCACTTTGTTACATAAGTCGCGGCCTTACTTATAAAAAAAGGCTCTTTGCTATTAAGAGCCCCCTGATAAACTCACCTTTTTTCCAATTTAATTTATCTAACCTCCAAAGGTTATTCTAAAATATTTATATTTATACTGTTTTTTTATCATAACATACCGCCCTTGTCAAGGTTTTTTTGATTTTTACCGAATTTTCCTGAATCTAGTTTACCGACGGAGGAATATCGTTTAGTCTAAAAATTCTATCTCGCCCCAGGTTGTCAGATTATTTCCCAATATAATTACGACTCCATGCACGCCTCTTATAGCGCGTGCAAAATTTAAAGCACCGGCCAAGTCGGCCCTGGAATTCACCTTATTAGCAGTAGCTGTGGCTACTGCATCTGCCAAAGAAGCATTTTTAGATATAATCACCACGCTGTCTGCACAGCCAAAACTCAAAGAATGCCCTATCGCACCTGAAGAGGTACAGATACCAAGGGGAGTGTTTTTCGGCCTTATTTTTAAAGTAATCTTATCCCATAATTTAGATTTTCCCGCATAAATTCTTACAGCGCGCACCTTGGTTGTCTTTAAGAATATATCTCCGCCATTTTCAATAATTACGTCTTTATGCCCCTGCCTTAATAAATCCCTGCCTAAAAATTCAGCAATAGCGCCTGCTACGCAAGCCAGCGGGCCCACATGCGCTTTCTTAGCTTGCGTAGCCATTTCCTTTACAATTTTGGCTGCATTTAATTCAATCTCTATGGGTTTTAGGGCGGTTAGAAACCTGTGGTCTCTGTTAATATAATTCTCAATATCAAAGCGATACATGCGTATCTTTTCTTTCAAAAAATTTTTATCTATAGGTTTATCCGTAAGGATTTGTAAATCTGTCTCCTTTTCCAAAAATTTAGTTAGATATAGGTCTTCGGAGTTTACCCAGCCGCGATAAAAACGTCTTTGGTAAACCATCAGCAGATTCTCGGAAGGGGGTCGCTGGTCAGCATATCTACAATGCGCTCAGTACCCAGAACTGTTTCTAGTATTACGCCAGCCGCAGGTTCCTTGAGAACGGTTCCTATGATCTGCGCGTTACGTCCAAGGGGATGCTTTTTTAATAAACCTAAAATCTTCTTTGCTTTTCCCTTTTCTACCACTAAAATCGCGCACCCTTCGCAGGCAACATAGAGCGGGTCTATCCCTAACAATTCGCAGGCTACCCTGACTTTTTCTGATATGGGTAATTTTTTTTCTTCGATAACAATGCCCAGTTTAGAGGATTCTGAAATTTCATTTAAGGTAGTAGCGGCTCCTCCTCTTGTAGGGTCGCGCATAAATTTTATTCCCTCTGTTTTCTTGAGTATGGGCAGCAGCAATCCGTCTAAACTAGAGCAATCGCTTTTAATACTAAAACCCAAATCTAATTCTTTTCTCCTGGCAATTACAGCTAAACCATGTTGACCGATATTACCCGTAATAATAATTTTGTCTTGCGGCCTGATATTGTTTAAGGATAGCCTTCTGTTCTTTACAATTCTTCCTATCCCTGAGGTATTGATAAATATTTTGTCACAGGCGCCCTTCTGGACTACTTTTAAATCTCCTGTAACAATATATACTCCGGACTGTTTGGCCTGTTTAGAAACAGACTTAATAATTTTTTCAAATACAGCGTAATCTAATCCTTCTTCTATAATTAAGGCCAAAGAAAGGTATTCGGGCTCTGCTCCCGCCATCACCAAATCGTTTATTGTCCCGCAAACAGCCAGCTTTCCAATATCGCCCCCGAGAAAATTTAACGGGCTTACCACAAAAGAATCTGTCGTAAAAGCCAGCCTTTCCTTATAATTTATCGAGGCGCTATCGGAAAGCTCTCTTAGGATAGGATTATTCAATTCCTTAAGGAGCGAATCCCTAATCAGGTCATGCATTAACCTGCCGCCGCTTCCAGCAGCGAGAAGTATTTTTCGTTGCGTCATATGTATTGTTGAATCAGCAATTTATCCCTGCATCTAACAGGTCTTTTTTTAATTTCTCTAAGCCGGTAAAGACATGTGCCCTTATCTTGAGCTCCTTGGCACTCTCTACCAACTCTTCCCTATCATCAACATAAAAAACTTCTTCAGGCAGTACATGTAGGATATCGAGGGTCTTTTGATAAATTCGTCTTTGAGGCTTCCTTAATCCCAATTGAAATGAAGCGATGACATTATGAAAGGCGTCTAGGAGGGGGAATGTTTTCTTTATGTACTCAAAATGCAGAGTATTTATATTAGACAGGAGTGCCAGTTTATATGTTTTTTTTAAATTGCGTGCCAGGCTATAAACATCAAGGTTCTTCCTGGTGCAAAAAAATATCTCATTCCAAATAGGAACAAACTCAGCGAAGCCCATTTTTAGATTAAGCGTTTCTTTTACTTTCAGGAAGAAATCAAGCGGAGAAATTTTACCCTCTTCAAAAAGCCCGGTAAGTTCGGAATCAAAAAAGAGGTCGAATATCTCTTTTCCTGTCTTGTCTGTAAATTTAGATAATCTCTGTGCGGCAATCATATGGTCAAAATCTATCAGTACATTTCCTAAATCAAAAATAATTGCTTTTATACCCGGATGATTATCTTCTATCATAGATAAAATTTTTACTTTTCAATTTCCTTTTTCTTTTGGCTTCCTAAACAAATCCAGAAATCTGTCTTCGTATTCTTTATAGATATTCCACTTGTCCAGCTCTAACTTCAGGCTGCTTGCTTTTGTGATATCTGCCTTGGACTGTTCAAAGAGCTTTTCGATTTTTTCTTTTACCGAACCGGGCAGCTTCGTAAGCTGGCTTAATGTCTTT
>Ga0265297_10003715_pt1 | contig 26923 bp, 17 predicted proteins | sample Munlanlwell13791_FD_192502 | JGI IMG/M metagenome (GOLD analysis project Ga0265297, IMG submission 192502) | Leachate microbial communities from a municipal landfill in Southern Ontario, Canada - Leachate well 137-91 | ecosystem: Engineered > Solid waste > Landfill > Unclassified | place...
CCGTGACGATAAAGGTTTCGAGATCCATAAGGCCCTCCCCGGCTGGTTGAAAGGTTCGCTAACACCCTTTCATTCGGCCAGAGGGCCTTTCTTATTGATAGGATCATGAAAACTCGCACACGGCGTTCATCTTTATCTTTGTTAAAATAATTATTTAAAAAATAACATTGTTTTTAGCGGAACCAAAACTGGTCGTTATTTTTTGCATACGAACGAGCCTCTTGTTAAAGTAGGCGGCCTACAAATGGACACCCTCTGTGATGAGGACGGCTTTATCAAGCGGTTTTCATAAGGTTTTTCCTGTTCAACATATTTCTGATAATTTTTCTGCTGTTCAGATACTGTCTTGCCTAACTCCAAGTAAAGACCATGAGCCGTGATCTGTTCATTAGAAAGGTACCGGGTACCTTGGGGAGTTAGAAAGGTACCGGGTACCTTGGGGAGGGGTAACTTGTATCATTTTGAACCAACCAGTTGCTTTTCCACTAGTTCCTCGTACACGCGAGTTTGTTCTGTGTATTCACGGTAGATTCTCTGTCGATCCTGATCTGTTGCCGCCAGCTCAAGATAGGCTGGATCATAGTCAATAAAAGATATTTATGCATTGTTCCGGTTTCCTGAGAGATATTCGCTCTATCCTCTCTTCCGTAGGGCACATTTAAATGTGCCCTACAGGAGGGAATAACTGGAGCAACGCATATATTTCTTTCCCCTCCGAATACATCCGATAACTGGAATAGAAATTCCGGCAAATTCCGGGGACACATCACTTAACTTCAGCATAAATTTTAGGCCCGGGTTTAGTCTTTCGAAGTACCCGCCCTGTAAGCTCCTCAAGTTTTCGAAGAAAACCATCTTCTCCCAGCGGTCGTCCTGTTCTACTGTGCCGATTGAGTCGTTTTGTTTGATCTTTATCGGGCGTGCGAAGATATTCCGCCCAGTTCTGAATACGTTCATTAAGGAAACTTGGGCTCAAAAGAGGATCCGGGACCCCAAATACATGGGCTTTAGCACTCGACCAAGGATAATCTTCGGCCTGGCTAACAATCCCTGCTTCTACAGGATTGCGTTCGACATAGCGAACAGCACTAAAAAGATAAGGCTCATCCATCGGAAAACTTAAGAATCTTCCCTGCCAAAGATAACCTCGCCACTTCTCCCGGAAATTGACCATACGAGTGTACCGCTTGTGGGTGTCCCCAAAGGTTTTCGCGAGGCTTTCTTCTGTAGACGGAACCGCAATGAAGTGGACATGATTATCCATCAAACACCATGCCCAGATAAGCACTTTATTCTTTGTGATTTCTTCTTTGAGAAAACTTATATATTCTGCTTTATCGCTATCGGAGAAAAAAACAGGCTGCCTGCGATTACCACGCTGGGTAATGTGATGGGGAATATCAGGAACAACAACTCTGGCCAACCTTGCCATTTCAACACTTCATTCCTTCAGAGTTATGGAGTCATAACGCACCCCTGAAAGGGGTGGCTTGACGGTTGTGAGCCGTCTCAAAGACGGCCCAAGACTTTAGCTGGATTAGAATCTACCAGCTTCTGTTTCCTTGTCGGTCTTTTCTTGGTGGGCGATGTACTCCTTGACCTTGGCCAGTTCGAATCCCACCGTCGACACGGCATAACCCCGCGCCCAGAGATTCTCACCGCTAAAGTTTTTCATCTTCCCTCCAAACTGCCGCGCGACCGCAATCGCACTTTTCCCTTTCAGGTACCCAATTACTTCTGCCACGGCATACTTCGGGGGAATTGAAATACACATATGCACGTGATCCTGAGCCATGTGTCCCGACATGATCGTACTTCCCCTTTGCCGGGCCAATTCGTGAAGCATGTTTTTCAAATACTCCCGAATCTTGCCGTACAAACTTTTCTTCCGGCCTTTGGGCACGAACACAATGTGATACTTACAATCGTAACGCGAGTGTGCTAGACTTTGGTACGTTTCCATTCGATTCCTCCTCGTGGTTGTTTCAACCGTCAAGCCACGGGGAGGAATCTTCCTACCATACGTAATACTGCAAGGTCAAACCTTATCAAGTCTCACTGGTCAAACCAGTGGCTTACCTATCGTTGAGTTACGACTTCAGGCGGCATAGGACGTTTAATGCTCGATTTATGTTCTAAATCGTATACGTATTTTCCATTATTAGAAAATAAGAACTTATTCTCATTCCGGAAAAAACGGCAATCTCCTCCATAGCCTATTCTGGATATTTTCTTGTCCTCTAGTAAATAGACCGAGGTGCCATTGGGCATTTTGTCTCTACTACGATCTGATTCGAAAACAATCTTTCCCTGAACAGGAACCACCTCTTTTTCCATTTTTTTAATATAAGGATAAATAACAAGATAGCGGTGAATCGTACGACGCTCGTGAATGATCAATGCCACCAGAATTATCAGTAAAAATACCGAGAAATGCTTGAGGTTTTCTCTCGTTAAAATACTCATCCGCCCTGTTCCTCGCCGTTCTGATAGATTTCCACCAAACTCTCATCCCATTCGTCCCGCTCCTGCCAGATATCCTGGGGAGAGATGCGAAGATCCGCCGTCACGCCAGGTAAAACAGGCAGTCCTGATATTTGACGCCGGTTCAGCGTATTGGCAAACGCATTATAAACAGCCGAGCTGCAATACAATGCTGTGGGATTCGAGCTGGTGGCTTGACCGGAATTGAATCCCAAACCTAACAAACCAAGGTAATCATAGGCTGGAGCACCATCCATAGCTAAGTTAGTGGCTGGGTTGATATATTTCATCAGATAACTGGCAGCCAAATTGGCTTCTAGTTCGGGTTTAGGTCGATTAATCTCAAAATCGCGATAGCGATCGATAAAATCTTCGAGTTTTGTACGACGAAAACCACCGGGATTGGTTTCAATGACATACTTTTCATTTGTTGCAGAATCCGTTTCAATAATCCCTACATGATTCACAAAAGTCCCGAATCCTCTGTTTTCACCCAAACCGAAACTCCGGTCTCCCGCCTTTACTCCGTAATCCACCAAAGTATCGCCATTTCCGAATATCAAGTCTCCGCCCTGGGCAATGGCATTCGCCGCCTCCATTTTCAAGGCTCGATCTTGAGTTATTTCCTCGCTCGTCCGAAAATCGAATCCCATAAGATAATTCCCCAATCGCTCGCCCGTGTCCGCTCCCCATTGCGAAAAGGGTGGCAATTCCCCAGCATTGATAAAGGAGTCTAAAACATTTTGCCCAATGTCATACACAATTTTCGCTTGCTGGGTTAAAGGGTCTGCAACCACTTGGAACATGAATTTTTCATTTTCATTGATATTATCAACAGCTCCGGTTAAACCATTTCTCAAAACCGATAAGGAAGAAAGACTTCCGCCTTCAAAGGCATACGCCACACCTTCATTAAAATTCTGAAAAATCCCGGAAGAAAGCATTCCCGTCGAAGTAAGGGAAATCCCCGCCCCAACGGGACCACTAATTGAAAACAAAGGATCATCCGTCAAAGAAACTCCGTCGATACGATCTAAACGACCATTCGTATAGTTTTGTTTCAAAACAACATCATTTCCTGTTTGTTCTGCAATCGTAATATTCCCCAAAAATCTTCCAGCATCATTCATGCTGATGTCGCTGTAAGTCTTGGTTCCTGTAGCATCAATAACCTTAAGACTATCTGCAGACTGATTCCAAACAATTTCGGCATCGCCAAAAATAACGCTCGCGGTTTCGCCGTTGAGAACGGCGTTCGTTTCAATGTAATTCTCAATACTTCCATTCCCTGCCTGAACCAAAGTTTCCTGCGTCTGGCGGTCGAACATCCCAGAAAAGAAATCCACGGCCTTGGCGAAGCCTGCTTTAGTAAGGCTCCCAACTCCTTCCACAACCTTTGTCCCAAACGAAACCAAACTCGCCCCTGCCGAAACCAGACCGCTCCCGAACTTTTCGATGTTGTCCCAGATCTTGCTGAAAATACCCTGGCCCGTACTTTCAATGTCCGAACCAAGCCCGGAACTTACCGCGATCTGGCCCAATAAACCCGGCAGGAAATTCTGAAGCACAACCGGCGCCCCAATGGCATCCAACCCAAGACTTGCCCCAACCGAGATTATGCCGTTCATAGACGTGGGGCTGAAAACGGATTCGGAGACGTAGTCCATCAAACCCTTGGGACCTGTCACACTGATGGGTGTCCCATCATCCCGGTATCCCGCCACTATGTCTTTGCCCGCCCCGCCCCCGCTATTAGGATCAAGATAGCCTCCCACCATGCCTCCCACCGCCGCAGAAACGGGAATACTGAGAAGCCCGGTCAGGCGGGGGTCAAGACCCACAAGATTGCCGACTGCAGAGACCCCTGCTGAAGCAAGGTCCGCAGAAAGATAAGGCAGGGCGGACTGAAGCGCCTGCAACCCGGAAATTCCGGGGGCGATCACACCGCTCGCGAACGCGCCGAGCGCCGTCGCGCCGATGCCGATGATCCCGATAAGTTCCGGAGAGAGGTCCGTGAACTGGCCCAGGAACCCTGTAGCCCCGCCCACCGCAAACCCTATCCCAAGCGGGTTCCCGGTTGCGAGCAGCCCGATCCCCATAGCTGTATTCAGTCCGTTCATGAAAGAGCCCTGAAGCACGGGCGCTATCCCGATCGCGTCCATCAGGGTCATTATGCCCTGAAGTTCAAGACCGATAAGAGACACGTTGACGAAACCCGCCAGAAAGCCAGACTGAAAGGCGCCTCCAAAAACAGAACTGAAAAAACCGGTGCCAAGTCCTTGAGAAATGCCTCCGACCAAACTGGTATGAAGCCCTGTGAGAGCGCCGATCAAGCCTTGCCCTAACTGAATGATTCCGCCAAACACTCCGCCCGCGATCTGGCCAAGGCCGGTGACAATACCGCTAAGTACCCCCTGGATCCCCGCGATGAAATTCCCGGTAAAAAGACCCGTAAAGAAAGCTCCGAAACCGCTGGCGATACTGCCGATCCCGGTAATCAGCCCGCCTATGATCGCCGAAATAGCAGCAATAATCGCAGTGACCGTGGCGATAATGGCCTGAATGATCGCTGCAACAATAAAGATAAGGAACGGGAGAAACGCGCCGCGAACGGACATTTGTTGCTGAGTGCTTAGTATTTGGTAGTCGTTGGGACCAAAAAACCGGAATGGCACCATTGTCCCGTATATCCCACCACCTAGCATGTTGTCCTCGGTAACTTCAGCAGATGGCATAATCAACGGCGGCGGCCGGGGAGACAACACATAGCCAAACTTATTGTTCGATGAACCGGTGTTCCCGGCGCCCGGGTCCACCCAAACCGTGAGAAAATCTTCTTTTGAGATTGTTACGGTCTCGAGCGCATTCTCAGGCCCTGCCCCAGGGTCGATGTAACTCACTTCCTTGTCTGTGACCTTTGTGATGATGATGAAGTGGTTTCCGTCGATGCGCGCCACAAGACGCAAACTGCAGACTTCGGGCGACTGGCCGCAGGCCTCGACATACATCGCCCGCAAAACATCATACGTCATGGCCATCGGAATAAGTTCAAGGTTGTGTCTCGCCGCCAGCCGTTTCATGGCGTAAAACGAGATCAAAAGATCGCTTTGATCAAGCGATGTGAGCGTGCCGGTCAGGATGTCCGTCAGGATCAGTTCCACGGCGAGTTCTTCGCGGGAAATGACGATGCCGGCGTCCTTGAGCAACGCCTCGATCGCAATGAATGCGGATTGCCCGAAATGCAGCGGCTGCTTCGCAAGCCATGCTTTCATGGCCGTAACGTCCTCTGCCGTGATCTCAACAAGTTCCGACGAGGCAATCCCCAGACGCGCCGCGCAGGCTGCCTTCTCCGCGTCCGAAAGCAAAAGGTAACGGTCCAGTTCACTGCCCACCTGCGCCTTGATCGCATTCACCTGTGCAGTCCGGTTCAAAAACTCCTGCCCGTTACGAAGATTGTTTTTCAGGCCCTCAAGGTCGAAAGTGCCTGCCGCGTAATCTGCCTTAGCGATCACTGCGTCATATTCGCTCCGATTGGGATCCCGGCCCAGGATCTTGCGGTACCAGTGAAAAACAACGGGCAGGATTTCCTGTTCAAGGATCGAATGGCGGATCTGGGCGGACTTTTCATCGAGATCCTTGTAAGAGTCCTGGGTTTTGGTCTCAACGTCTGAGTATGCCTCCTTGACCTTTTTGCTCAGATCAGCCAGGGCTTCCTGCCGCTTTTTAGCCAGTTCCGCGAGAGCTGCATTGACCTGATCGAGACCCACCTGGATCTTCTTCATGGCATCCGCCACCAAGCCCTGCGCTTCGTCGCCCTGGACATCGATGGAAGCCAGCTTGTCACGCTGGGCCTCGATCTGCGCACGGATCTCAAGCAGCCGGTCACGCTGGACAACGTATTCACCCTCGATCGTCTGGTTGAGGACCTGTTCACGGTCCGCGATGGCAGCCATGGCTTTTTCGCGCTCCACGGCCACGTCGGCCTTGATCCGCAAGACCGCGGATTCCAGGCGGCGCCGGGAGCCTTCCATCTGGATGCGGACGAGGTTGCCGTCCGCATCGTATTGATAGAGGACCATCCGCTCGCCTTCGGGGCCCAGGACCTGTTCGACCTGGCCGGCATCGTTATAAAATTCTATGGTCCCTTCCGCGAACTGGCGCGTCACCATCTTGCCCGCATCGTCGCCTCCGGAAACGTACTCGGTCCGGACCGGACGGGCCCCGGCCAGTTTATAAGTTTCCCATTTCGCAAGGACCAGGGTTTCCCAGATTTTTTTTGCCTGGGCCAGATGGAATTGCGCGGAGCCGTCCGGGTCTATAAGGACTTCTTCGCCGTTCGGGCCTTTTTCAGTCACAAGCGAAATCACGCGTCCCGCGGCGCTTGTCACGGAATAAGGCTTGCCGTCCCTGAATTCCGTGATTGTCCCGTCCGCGTGGAAGATCGTCACGTCCAGAAGCCGGACTTCTGTTTTTACTTCACCGGTCTCAGGGTCGGTGACTTCTACGACTTCGAGCTTGTCAAAAGTCATACGGGTCCCGTCCGTAAGCCGGAGATTTTTCATGACCGAAGCGAGCGAATTGGCATTGTCCGCGCCGTATTCCACGACATTGCCGGACGCATCGGTGTAACCGGTAAGCGTCACCCGGTGGATTATCTTTCCCTGCGGGTCCTCCGCCCAAGTCAGATACGGCACCTGGACATTGAGGGACGTGCCGTCCGCGAAATGCTCCGTGATGGTTTTCATTTCCATGACTACTTTTTTGGCCCGTTCGAAGCTATGGGTGTAACAATACCCGTCGGGCGTGATGTGACGAAGGATGTTCCCTTTCTCGTCGTACTCTTCGCGCACACCATCCTCGGTCGTGATCACCTGGTTCCCGTTTGCGGCTATCGAATGCTCGAAGCTCTCGCGCTCACGGCCTTTGTACCAGAGAGAAGAGCGGGCCAGGTTCCCGGAGGCGTCATACTCGAACCGGGTCTCGACCCCGGTCGCCTGTGTCCTTGAAATGAGCTGAGTGACTAAACGGCCGTTTACCGTGACATCCCGGTATTTTTCGACGACCCCGCTTTCCGGGTCCCGGACCACAGTGATTTCTTTGCCGTCGGCCGTGAATTCATAGGAATATTGAAGTGCTTGACCGGCCGGGGTCGTGACCTGACGAACGCGGCCGTAGGCAAGCGTTTGAGTCTGTGTCTTTCCGTCAGGATCCGTGACCTGCTGCGTGGTGGTCGAAGAGCCAGTCCCGGCGGCGCTGAATTGGACCGTGGTACCGTCCGGCAACCGGGTTTCCGTTATTTGCCCGCTTTCGATCCTGGAGACCGAGCCGTAGAGGGTCTGGAATTCACGAACATCGCCTTCGTCATCGAATGCGATCCGCGTTTCCGCCTGGAGGAGCGCCTGCCAATCCACCTGCGTCCCCGGATCCGAGGTTTCCGCCTGCAGATACTGCGTGATATCTTCGGAACTCGCCTCCCGGACATCCGCCAAAATATCTTCTCCGGTCAGGAGATGGTCAAGCCAGTCTTTCCCCGCCGGAGGGCGGAGAGCGGTAAAAGTCATATTGTCTACATAGATCGAGGGCTGGGAACCGGAGGCCAAGGGATCGGCCGGGACAAACACGATCTTTACTTCCGGGGCGTCTGTTTTTGTCCTGTCGAGCGAGAGATAAAAGTCCTGCCAATCTGTCGTAAGGTCTGTGACAATCCATTCCTGATAGGGCTCCGGGTCCTCCGGCGTGCCGAGCGTCACTTTCACGGACCCTTCCTGGGCGGAAACCCCGTTTTCGGAACGGAGACTTACGTGCAGATAATCGTAGCTGGAACTGTGGACACTCGTGGTCGAGGTCTCGAGCGTAGTTCCGAGGCCGTCAAGCGTTATTTCCTGCACCGGCAAAAATCCGGACCCGGTCCCGAACTGGACAAACCAGCGCGTCCCGGTTTGTTCGTAAATCACGCGGTCGGGAATGTCGTCGCCGTTGATGTCTTTGAGCGCGGCGACTTGCTTTACGAAATCCGGAGAACGGCCGTAAAGACCGTCCGACCCCGAGCTTGGGTTCGAACGGAAATTTTCATTATCCTGCCCGATCGCGGTCTGCATCGCATTGGTCCCCACGATCCCTGTCCATTCCATGGCCGGAAGGAACGTGGCACCGTCATTGACCTCCACAAACCAGGAGGAGTAAGTTGTATTCCCCCAATGGACCACGCTCACACGGTCCGGAAGTCCGTCGCCCGTGACATCGACGAGGTCCACGAGAAGGTTGCGCGGAGTGTTCCAGTTTTCGAAAACCCGGAGGCTTGTCCCCATCTCATCCGTCGCAAGCCCGGTAAGGCGCCGCACATCGGCGTCCCAAAGCACGGCTGGATCAAAGCCGTTCCCGTTGTTGAACTGGACGTACCAATCCTGCGCCGAATTCGGGTTCGCGGGATCTTTGGATTTGAGGAGGACGCGGTCTGCCCGGCCGTCGCCGTTCATATCGACGAGGTCGGCATGGTCGCGGACAAATCCCCTGTCGTTTTGATACCATGAAAGCGAGGCGGCGGTTTTTGTGTTCGGCGCGGGGAAATTCGTGTCGACCCCTTCCCACAACACGGCGTCCGCAAAACCCGTCCCGAGGTTTTTTTGAACGAACCAGCGGTCCAGGGGTTCGACGTAGGGACGTATGACGCGATCCAAAAGTCCGTCGCCGTCCATATCGACCAGATCGGCAATGAGCTCCTGCACTGTTTTGTTGGAGGCATCATCGCGGACCTCAAGGGCGTAAGTGGCCTGAAACGACCACTGGCTGACAGGGTGGACATTCTCGGCCCAGAGCGTGACCGGATCAAATCCCTGGCCGTTATTGAGCTGGACATACCAGGCATTCGACCCGTCGTTTTTGACAAGCATGCGATCGGGCCGATCGTCGCCGTTGATGTCGATCAGTTCGCCGAGCACGTGGGGGTGGCGGCCCTCGTAAAAACGCAGAGAACCGAGGTTGTAGGCCGCAGAACTCCAGGCCACCGGGTCATAACTGCGGCTGACACCCTGCCATTTCACCGGCGCAAGGAAACCGCTCCCGCTGTTGACCTGGACCCACCAGTAATCGGCCTTGAGGCCGGTTTCCATAAACACCCGGTCGGGAAGCCCATCACCGGTAAGATCAATCAGGTCGGCAGTCATGGCGGGAAGATGGTCGTTCGAACCACCGTACCCCATCGTAACGCTCCGGGAAATAAAGCCGTAATTCCGGTCCGCGGGATTGAGCGAGACATTGAGCCACTCGGGAAGATAATCCCCTGAAAACTCATAAACCGTGTCGCGATCGGCATCCTGGATCAATTTTGCAAAAAATACGGGACTTCCGGAAGTTTCGCCGCTCGTATCGAGCTCGGTCACGAGGTTCTGCGAGTTTTTAAGCGTATCATAAAGCGGACGCGAAAAAAGGGCCTGCGAAAATTTTTCGTCCGGATGCTCCAGAAGAAAAGGCACAAGGGAATAGTCGCCGTTGGGATGGACTGTAACGCCCGAAACCTGTTTGGCCTCTCCGAGCGTTTCAAAGTGATGAAGCAGTTTAGTGTATTCGTCGAGCTCGTATTCCGAAGCCGGCGGCGTAAAAGACGCGGTCCATCGCGCCACATTCGAGATCCGAAATTCATCCATCGATCCGTAGAAGGCTGCGCGATGGGTGCTGTACTCCCCGATCTTTAGCGGGACCGCGTCGCCGTTATAATCCGCTGCGGCCGGCTGGTCGGTTCCCTGCTGGACACCGTCTTTGAAGAATTTGATCTGGTTCCCATTGCGGACCACGGCCACGTGATACCACTGGTTCGGAAGAAAGACGACATTACGGACCAAAACAGCATGCTGGGCGCTGTCGTAAAGCGCCATTGATTGGCCTGAGGCGGCGGTATTGATATAAAAAATCCACCCTTGCCCGTCATCGACATATTTTGATGCAATGGCGTAGGGCCTGTTCACAGCAGAGAAATTCAGCCACGCTTCAATCGTAAAATCGCCGGTCCCGAGATCAAACGCCTCGCTGGGATTAACGATCAGAGAATCCCCGTTTCCGTCGAAAGTTGCTGCGTGGCTGCCAAGCCGACCGGTTTGAGCAAGCGCGGGCTCGCCCTGGATCGTGCACGTGAGCGGGACACTGTTGATCGTCTTTTCCTGAGCAGGTTCGAAATGAACGAGAACATCGGAAAGAATGTCCCCGCTGCCGGATTGCGCGGCCTGCTGTGTGTAAGAAAGCTCATACGTCCCCTGGTCCGTTTTTACGGATGCCGTGCGGCCGTCTTGATATGTGATTTGGGTACCGTCTGAATGGACGGCTTTTTTCAGTTCGCCGTTTTCGAGGACAAGCTGAGTCCCGTCGATCAAATTTACGGTCCCGGAAAGCATCCCGTCTGAATCTCCGCCGGAGGACGGATCCGCCGGTGTTTCACCAGCGGAAAACTGCGGGTTTTGCATTTCCCCGAAACGCGTAGAAAGCTTTGAGATAACGCCGTCCGTTACTTCCGCGCTGACGCCGTTTTGGAAAAGACGCAAAAGTTCGCCCTCGCTTGTAAATTCCCTCCGGCTCTTGGCCCCTTCAAGAATGATGCCGGTAATCTGCCCTTCCGGATCCCTCTTGTAGGAAATCGTTTGTTCCGTACCGTCCGCAAGAACGACCTTCTCCGCATAACCGTCGGCACCGTAATGGATCACGCGATGGTCCGCAAGCGTGGTCTGAACAAGTTTTCCGTCCTGAAAAAGCTTCTCAGTGCCGTCGCTGGATTCTTCCGTGTAAGTTTGAATCTGGTGGTCCGCGTCAAAACCCAGCGTGTGGAGCCGCGTCCCGTCCGCAAAAAGGATCTCGGTGATGTTTCCGCCGCCGTAAAGGATCCGCTTGCCGTCCTGAAACCTCCATTCTTTCAGTTCCGCTTCACCGGCCTTGTAATCATAGACACGGCCGTCCACGGTCTCAAAACCGACCACTGAACCGTTCTCGATGAACTGGCGGATTCCGGCCTGGGTCTCGAGGATCCCTTTCAGGATATTTCCCTGGGAATCCAGCTCAAAATCAGTCAGCTTATAACCCGAGACCGTATCGAGAAAAAGGCGGATGACGTCTTTATCTGTAATGCTTCCGTCCTTGTTCGTGTCCTCCTGCACGCGGGTCACGGTGCCTTCTTCGGTCACGATCTGCATTAAAAACCCATTTTTATCGTAAAGGAACTGCGTGCCGGAACGCGTGGCCTTCAACCCTTCGAGGAATCCTTCGTCCTGAAGAAGCGAGTAATCGATCTCCGCGCCGCTTGCGTCAACGGCGCGGCTGATCTGGCCGTCGGTAAAAAAGACCTCGGTCCCGTCCTGGAGTTTCAGCCACGTAAGCTGCCCTTCCGACGTGTAACGGGCCTCAACCATGGTCTTGTCTTTCGGCGTGCTCGACCGGTTCCTGTCCAGCTGTGTATGAAATCCTTCGGTTTCGGTCGAACGCATAAAAATAAAATGGCCGTCATTTCCGTCCCGGACTTCCTGCAGGATCCCCGCTTCGTCGTAGACAGAAAAAGCCGTGCCGGTGAATACCTTGGTCTGAGCGGCTTCGGTCTGGGAAAGTTTTTCGAAGGCATAATATTGGGGCACTTTCCCGACGATTTCGCGGGCGATCCATTCCGTCGGAAGGAAGTCAAGAACGCTCCCGTCAGGCCCGATGCGCCTCAAGAGGCTGCCCTCCCAAATGAATTCCTGCGTTCCGTCCGGATAGATCAGGGTCGTGGCTTTGATATTTTGTCCGTCGTCGAAAAACATGTCCACCATCCGGATCCCGGTCGCGGTCTTTATCTCCTGCAGCTTACCGTTCAGGTAATAGGCCTTTATGCCGTCCTGAAGCGCGAGTTCGATCCATTTCGTTTCGTCTGGCGAAGGAACGGTTTTGTCTATTTGTTTGATGAGACTTTGATCGCTACCGTAGATAAAAATGGAGTGCGGCTCGTCTGCCCCGTAGACGATCTTGCGGCCGTCCGTAAAAACGAATTGCGTCACGCGGCCCTTGTTGTCATAAAAGATCGTTTTCCCGTCCGGCGTTATTTCCTGCCGGAGTTTATTGTCTTCGTAGATAAAGCGCGTCCCGTCGGGAAGGGATGCGGGCAGGTAATTTACTGTATAACTCGTTTGCGCCACATTTCCCGCGGCGTCCGTTTCAGAAACGTTCAGTTCATTTTTCCATGGAGAAAGAGACCGCCGGATTTCGCTGTGCGCGACACCGTCCACCGTATAAGCAAGCGTATAGTCCGGATCCATCGTGGTCGCCGGAGAATTGCAAAGAATGACCGGCGGGACCGTATCTACGGTAACATCCCACGTTTTCACCGATTGATTGCCCGCAGCGTCATTTTCCGTGATCGTAAGTGTGTTGACGCCTTCGACAAGGTCCGGAAAAGTTTTCTGTTTGACAACGCCGTCGGAGGTGTAATTGATCGTGAGGGTTTTTGTGTTAATAAGAGCCGGCGTTTCGCTGTCCAGCACAACCGCAGGCCCGGTGGTGTCGAGGATGATTTTTTTGGAATAAATTTCTGAAAAGTTTCCAGCTTTGTCTTTGACTTGGTAACAAATCGTTTTTTCACCATCACTGTTAGAAACTGTGAGCAACTTTGTGGTAGCGTAATTTTCCCATACCGTCCAATGGACGCTTTCGTCCATAGAAAAACGCATCTGTCCGGCACCTGAAGTCGCATCCACGGCTGTCAGCTTTAGTGTTACGTCCCGGCTGTTCGTAAAGACAGCGTCATTGTTGACATTCACGGAGCCAGCCGGAGCAATCGTATCCACCATCACATTCCAAGACTTGTTCGTTTGATTGCCGACGGCATCAGTCTCCGTGATCGTAAGTATGTTCCCGCCCTCAATCAAATTAGCGAAGGTTTTTGATTTCGTGACACCATCTACCGTGTAACCAATTGTAAGGGCCCTTACATTAATAAGAGTCGGTGTCCCGACGTTCACTATAATCGCAGGTGCGGTCGTATCCACCGTGACATTCCAGGTTTTTATTGCCTGATTGCCGGCAGCATCAGTCTCCGTGATCGTAAGCGTGTTCCCGCCTTCCGATAATCCGGAAAAGCTTTTTGATCTCGCAATACCATCTGCCGTGTAGTTAATCGTGAGAGTTTTTACATTAATAAGGGTTGGAGTTCCGTTGTTCACTACTATCGCAGGCGCTGCCGTATCCACCGTGACATTCCAGGTTTTTATTGCCTGATTGCCCGCAACATCAGTCTCCGTGATCGTAAGCGTGTTTCCGCCTTCCGCCAGCCCGGAAAAAGTCTTTGACCTCGCAGCGGCGTCGGCCGTGTAATTAACCGTGAGGGTCCTTGCATTAACAAGAGTCGGAGTCCCGCTGTTCATCACGATCGCGGGGGCTGTTGTATCCAGTATGACTGTATCCGAAAATGTCGAGATATTGCCGACGGTGTCGGAAACCTGGCACCGGATCTCCTTGGTCCCGTCCCCGAAGGGAAGCGCCAGATTCTTTATTGCCGAGTACGTTTCCCAGCCTGTCCAGTTCGCGCCACCATCCAGGGAAAAACGCATCTGGCTGAGTCCGTAAGTCCCGTTGTCCACCGCAAGGTTCAATGTCACACTACTGCCTGCCGTATACGCGGCGCCATTGTTGATCCTGACCGAACCGGCCGGAGGCAAAGCGAACGGATCCGTATTCCGGATTTCCGCAGTTTGAACATTGAGCCACACAGTCGATGTTACGCCGTTTGAAATCCATGTCAGTCTCGCCCAAGCTTCCCTGAAACTTATGGCCGTATATCTCCCGGGCGCAGAGACCTTCTGGTTCGGATCATTGACCCGCTGGGCATAGATCGTATCCCCGATCCCGTAAAAAATCGTGCTTCCGTCCGGAGAAACGTCGAACACGTTTTGAAAATTGCAACTGTCGCTTGTTGCAAACACACTTGCCGTGGAATCGGGCGCACCGTTCCTCTTGATCCCGGCCACCCACAGGCCGTTTAAATACACGGCCGTGACGACGTAGCCGGGATTCGAAGGGGCCGCAATCCATGTGATAGAACCACCGGAGCGGTATACGGAATACTGCACCGGATCAGAATTATATTTATCAATCTCCGCGATAAAACTGTTCAGGACTTTGCGGGCTTCGACGCTTGAGACTTCGCGGGCATGATTTGTTTCGAGAAGATCGATCAGGTCGTCTCCGGAAAGGTCCGAAGCGATGATCCCGTTCGAGTTATAAGCCTGAACGCCGGCACTGCTTAACAAGTACTCGGTGGTTTCTCCGGCAAGATAGACATCAAACATACTGGGCGCGGTCTGGACCCCTTGCGGATGGGTATGGATGATGATCGACGATTCCGAAAGAATAGATTGCGCGACGGGGTTGGCGCGAAGTTCCTCGCGGCTTCCGGTAGTAAACATCACGATCTTCCCGCGGATCACGGCAATCCCCACCTCGACATCAAGACGGTTGAGTTCGCGGAGGTTCTCGGGGCTCAGGGATTTCACGACTACCGCGGACGCGTAATCGGGACTGAACTGCGCAACCGCATCCTCAAAGGAAGACTCGTCGGCAGGATATTGTCTCTGAGAATCGACGGGAATATTTTGACAGGGTTTTTCCGGAAGAGAGAGCGGCGAATTTTTGCCGCTTAAAAAATCAAGGCTGGTGTCAGGTGAGCGTTCCGGTTTGGAAACTTTTCCACCATCCCCTGGAGCTTCGATAGAAGACTGGACTGGACGGGCCTGATATTGTTCGTAGGGACTCTCAACGACAGCAAAAACGGTCTGGGTCCATGTAAAAACGGCGGCTGTAAAAAAGGCGACAAACCTGACCGGAAAAAGAAACGATCTTTGCATCATCTTCTCCGCATCATCTTTTTAAAACCCGGCTTTTTCCTGAAAGACACGACCTTTGTTTTACCTAAAGAATCGATTTCACTTTGGCGAACGAAACCGGAAATAGTCTGGTGCTCATCCCCAGCTTGTTCTCAAAACTTTCCGTAATGCCTAAGATCAAATGTGAATGCGACCCAGGTCTACATTTTTCCCAGCGCCCGGCATTTCACCGGGGCTTGGGTACTTCCGCAACGCTTCACCACGTCATCCTCTTCAAGACTTTTTTGAATCCGGCTGTCCCAATACCTATCAATTTCAACCCTGTTGAAATTGGGGCTGTACTGATTTCCAATTTTAAAAATTAATGAGAATCAGTGCTGACACAACCATAATCCCGGCGGAGTAAAAAGAAAATCAAAAGGCTCGATCTTTTTGGCATGGGGATACTGAGAGATGTTTGAAGTCTACTAATGATAGATATCGGAAATCGTTCGGAGTACGGGGTACGGGGGTACTGTGTAAGAAACCTAAATACAACTGAAGAAAGTATCCGAAGGGTTCGATAACCAGACAGAAGCTGTCGAATTGTTTTGTTTCACACTGAAAGGGGAGACTTGCATCCAGAATGCTCAGGCTCTGCACCCTCGCAATGGGCTCCATCTCATGATGAAGAAAATCTTCTCGGCCGGTATTTTTATCGCCCTTGTTTCCATGACTCCTGCCGCCGCTTTCGCGGTCGGCTCCGGAGGATTTGAGAACGCTTCCTTCAGTGCAAAGTCATTGGCCATGGGAAATGCGGTGACGGCCACGCCGGAGGAACCCGCGGCGATTTCGTACAACCCGGCCGGTATCGCGGACCTGCCGGGCGTGCAAGTCCAGGGAGACGCTAATTTCATCAGCATTATGACGTTCAAGGCCAATAACGTCACCGGCGATACACGGAGTTCCGGAACGCTTAATTTTATTCCGACCGGTTATGTGACGATCAACCCCGGCAAGATCTTCGGCGACCGCCTGGGCCTCGGCGTCGGCTCTGATTCTCCGTTCGGTCTTATGAATAAATACAACTCCAATGATCCGGCGGTCCATTACACCGGCTGGAGAAATTACCTCAAGATGTACACCATCAAACCTACGATCGCCCTCAAGATCACCGACAAGGTCTCGATCGGCGGCGGCCCCATGTGGTACCGGGTCTTTGATTTCGGCGGGATCCAGGCCTATCCCAACAACCTTGTTACGATGGCGGCCGGGGTGAACACCCCGGACGGGCAGGTACGGCTCAATACGTCGGGAAATCACTGGGGATGGCAAATGGGCGCCCTGGTCAAACTGACCCGAAAACACCGTCTGGGTTATTATTTCCGGAGCCCGGTGGTCGTGAAAACCAGCGGGCTGGCAAAAGTCGAAAACTCCGATTTCTCCGGCATAGGCGGACAGGGCCTTCATAATTTTGAAACCGGGGTCCATACCAAACTTTCCCTGCCGATGAACATGACATGGGCCTATGCTTATCAGCCGACCGTGAAGACTCATTATGAAGCGGATCTCAGCTGGTCCCACTGGCACACGAACAGACGCCTTTATTTCGTGACAGACCCCGCTGCCAACGCGCTTGACAATACGGTTTTGAACAATATCCGCATGTCGAATAAAGACTGGGGAGACAGCTTCGCCCTTCAGCTCGCCGCGAGCCATAAGCTCACGAAAAAACTGACGATCCGCGGCGGGAGCCGCTTCTACTGGACGCCCGTTCCCAACACATCGTTTGCGCCTTCGGTCGCGGACGCGAACCACCTGGCCATCAGTCTCGGTGCGGGCTACGAAATCAACAAGCACCTTACCGCGGACCTTTGTTATTACAATTCGTTTTATTTCAGACGGCGCATCAATAACAGCGTGGCGGAAAATGCGGCTCTCCTCAATTCCTCGGTGGACGGGACTTACACCTCGTATTCGCAGGCGTTCACGGTCAGCCTGACAATGCATTGGGATGATATTTTCCCGCGGGCTTCCGGGAACAAGGGCCGTGAGGCCGAAGTGGCTTCGATTGATATGAAGCCAGTGGCGTAACAGCAAAAGAACAGTAAAAAAGCCGCGGGGGTTTTCCCTCGCGGCTTTTTTTATGACAAAAGAACGGTTTATTTTTTCCTGGCGGTTTTTTCCTGAAAAGAGTTGAGGTCGAAAGCTTTCCACTCTTCGTACGGCGTACGCGAAAGAAGCGTCGCAACCACTTCGCCGGGGTCCTTGTCCTGGAAAAGCATATTGTAGACTTCGTTCATGATCGGCAGGTGCAGGCTTTCGCGCTCGCAAAGCTGGTGCACACTTAATGCCGTGTCCACGCCCTCGGCGACCATGGCCATTTCCCCGAGGATATCCTTGATCTTCCGGCCCTTGCCGAGCTCACGGCCTACATGAAGATTCCGTCCGTGTTTTGAAAAACAGGTCGTGATAAGGTCGCCGATCCCGGAAAGCCCGAAAAAAGTGTTCGGGTTCGCGCCGTGCCTCACCCCGAGCCGGACGATCTCATAAAGCCCGCGCGTGATAAGACCGGATTTGGTATTGTCCCCGAACTTGAGTCCGTCGCAGACCCCTGCCGCGATTGCGATCACGTTCTTGAGTGCGCCGCCGAATTCGACCCCCGCCAGATCCTTCTGGACATAGATCCGGAATTGAGGATCGCGGAAATGCTCCTGGACGTACTGGGCGTTCTTAGGATCGTCGGAGGCTGCCACGGTCAGGGTCGGGATTTTGCGGGCCACCTCTTCGGCGTGCGAAGGCCCCGATAACACGACGATGGGAAGATTTTTTCCCAGGACCGAGCGAATGATCTCCGAAGGCCGGAGGCAGGTCTTTTTTTCGATCCCTTTGGCCGTGCTGACAAGGACCTTGCCCCGGTACGGGAACTCTTTGATCTTGAAAATAACATTGCGGAGGTATTGCGAGGGAATGGCCAGTACGAGCACATCGCCGAAATCAACCGCCTCTTTAAGGCTGGACGTGACCCTGAGCTCCTTGGGCAGCTTCACGCCCGGAAGGAATTTGACATTCTCGCGTTCTTCCTGAAGCACCTTCGCGTAATCCGCAAATGCGGACCATACCATCACCTCGTTACCGCGGCGAAGGTTCACAAGCGCAAGCGCCGTTCCCCAGCCGCCGTCTCCTAATACTGTGACTTTTATTTTTTCAACCATCGGATCCGTCTCTTTTAAAAAGATTTACTGGAGATATAGTATGCATTGTTCCGGTTTCCTGAGAGATATTCGCTCTATCCTCTCTTCCGTAGGGCACATTTAAATGTGCCCTACAGGAGGGAATAACTGGAGCAACGCATATATAGTATATCAAATCCTGGACTTGGGACTAAGGACTAGGGATTCGTTTTGACAATTACGAGTAACGAGTCCCGCGGTTCCAACCTTCAGGTTTCGTGCCCGTCTCTCAATGCTTCCGCGTCATTTACAGCGGCAGCGTTTCTTGAGAAGCGCGTGCTCTTTGACGACTTCCTTGATTTCTGCGGGTACGCGGCAGGGCTTCATGGCCCTGTTTCCCCCGTACCGGCTGGAAGTCCCATTCCCTGATGTATCAGCAACGAGAGTATTTTCAATGGCAGATTCTTCTCCGTGGCCATGATTTTTTGATGTTGGTACGGGTTGAACGAAGACGTGCACGGTATAGCCTGTCACAAGAACAACCTGGGTCTTCGTGTTCATTATCTGATATTCGAAACGCAAAGTGCTGTTGCCGATTTCTACCACGCTGGTCCGTACCGTAATATCATCATCATAGGCCGACGGCGCGAGATAATTGGCATGAGCTTCCGCAACCGGGAGATAGATCCCCTTTTTCTCGCATTCGGTATATGGGAACCCGAGCGCCCGGAAATATTCGGTACGCGCGGCTTCGAACCATTTCAGATAGTTTGCGTAGTAGGTGATCCCCATCTGGTCCGTGTCCGCATAAAGCACCCGGTAACGGTAATCAAAGTAGTTCACTGAAAAACCCTTTTTTGGTCTGGATCTTTTCCTTGCGTTCGACCGCCAGTTTTTCAAGCAGTTCGTGCTCAGGTTTGCTCAATTTCGTCGGGATTTCAATATCCACCTTCACATATTCGTCCCCGCGCCGGTCCTCCATCCCGAAAACCGGAATGCCCTCTCCCCTGATCTTGAGGATCTTCCCGGCAGGCGTACCGCCTGCGACTTCAAGCCGGGTCTTTCCCGTAAGCGTCGGCACCTCCACCTCGCCGCCAAGCACGGCAACGGTATAAGGGATCAAAACCTCGCAATAGATATCATGGCCCTGGCGCTCGAAAGTCTTGTTCTTTTTTACGCGCACCTGGATATAAAGATCGCCGCGGGACGCACCGCCCTGCCCGGCTTCGCCTTCGCCGGTCACGCGGAGCCGTGAGCCGTCTTCAATACCGGCAGGAATCTTGACCTGCAGTTTGCGTGTTTTCCGTACGCGTCCCTCCCCGTGACAGGCCTGGCACGGACGGTCGATCGATTCCCCTTCGCCATGACAACGAGGACAGGTCCTGCGAAGCGTGAAAAAACCCTGGGAAACGCGGACTTCCCCACGGCCCCCGCAATCCGGGCAGATTTTCTTTTTGGAACCTTTTTCCGCGCCCGTGCCTTGGCATTCGCCGCAAGTTTCCTTGCGCGGAATCTCAAGATCGAAGGTCTTGCCGGTAAGCACCTCGACGAGTTCGAGTTTGACCGTATATTCCAGATCGGACCCTCTCTGCCCGCGGCCGCGCCGCCTGCCGCCTCCGCCGCCGCCAAAAAAATCTTCGAAAAGATCGCCGAAAATATCGCTGAACCCGCCGAACGCGTCCTGAAATCCCTCAAAACCGGAAAATCCCGCGCCGCCCATACTGTGTCCGAACTGGTCGTAACGGGCCCGCTTGTCCGGGTCGCTCAATACGGCGTAGGCCTCGGCAGCTTCCTTGAATTTTTCTTCGGAGGCCTTATCACCCGGATTGCGATCAGGATGATATTGGAGTGCGAGCTTACGGTAGCTCTTCTTGATGGTTTCCCCATCCGCAGTCCGTGTCACACTCAATACTTCATAATAATCGCGTTTTGTCATAATTCCTTTTAAAAATCGGGACTCGAGGAAATGAGGAACCACAACGAGTCCCTAGTCCCGAGGAACGAGTCCCGTGAAGATTGTATTGAATTAGGTGATCTCGTCCTGTTTCTCGTCGGAAGCGGACGCCTTCTGCTGGGGTGGCACGCGGACACGGACCTTGGCGGCCCTGAGAAGACGGTCATGCAGCATGTAGCCGGGCTCCAGTTCGTCCACGATCTGGTCTTCCTTGCCTTCTTCGGGCACATGCGCGACAACTTCGTGAAAATGCGGATTGAATGTCTGGCCTGCAGTTTCGACTCGTTTGAGGCCGTGCATTTTGAGAATATCGGCCAACTGCTTCTGTACCCTCTCCACACCGGAAATGACCGTCTTCAAATTCTGCCGCACATCCTCATAACTGGAAGCCTTCGCGGAAGCCGTGTTCGCGTGACCCACCGCGCGCTCAAAATTATCCAGGACCGGAAGGATATCTCTCAAGATCCGCTCCTGGCTGAACTTGATGAAGTCTTCCTTTTCCCGCGCGTTTCGTTTCTTCGCGTTCTCGTAATCCGCCGCTGCAAGCAGAAATTTATGACGCAATCCTTCGAGCTCCTCCACTTTTTTCTTGAGGTCTTCATATTCCTGAGCCGAGATCTCTATTTTCCCGTTGCCCTGCGGCGAGGATGGCGGCTGGTGGCTGGAGGGCGGTGTTTTTGGAGTTGCGTCATCCACCTTTCGCCCCAGCGAAGCAGCCCCGTGGGATCCGTTATCCTGTTTTTCATTGTGATTTTTTTTGGAATGATGACTCATCGTGTTTCAGGCTCCCTGTGTTCAAGAATATTGCCCACCGTCACAGCCATACGGGAGACCAAAGGAATGATCTGACGGTACGCCATGCGTTTGGGCCCCAGAATTGCGATAACACCCTGACGGTTTTTCCCCGCGGCGTAACGGGCCGTCACGATAGCGCAATCTTCCAAAGCTTCGTGCGAATGCTCACGGCCTACGGAAACGGACACCTGTTGCGGATCCGCATGCGTTAGGACCCATCGGATCAACACCACTTTTTCTTCAAAAACACCCAGCAGATTTCTGATTTTACGAACATCCTGGAACTCCGGTTTTTCGAGCATATAGGACAAACCCTGCAAAGAAAGCTTGAGGCGACCGGTTTTTTCAGACACCGGGGCATCCGCGCAAGGCATCAAGGTCAGTCCGACTTCCTGGGACAATGAGGCAAGCAAAAGTGAAACATGGTCCAGAAACTCCTCGAGCCTGTCATCCCCGGCCGTGGGGACAAGCTCTTCCCCCCAGCGATCCACAGACTCGCCGGAATGGTCTTCAAAGGAAGTATGATCCAGATAATAACGGTAGCCATGGTCCGTCGGCAAACGGCCGGACGAGATATGCGGATGCGTCAAATAGCCCATCTCCTCCAAGGCGCCCATCTCGTGACGAATGGTCGCGGGAGAAAAAGAAATGGCATATTTTTCGGCGATCAAGCGAGAGCCTACCGGCTGGGTCGTCTCGATGTGCGTTTCGATGACACCCCGAAGAATGTCGTTTTGTCTTAAAGACAAGGTTTCCACCCCGTTAGATCTCCAGTTATTTTGAAGCGCGGCGTTACTCTATTTAAACCTGGTGATTTTGCCCCGGGATCTCAACTCTCGGTCCGGTCAGAGATCCAGCAGGGTCCATGGAGCGGGTATAATAACAAAAAACGCCCGCAATGAAAAGCGGGCGTTATATCGAAACCCGGTTTGACGCTCGGTGCCGGATTCGACATCGAGCATCAAACAGGATCGAGATTTAATCCCTCTCCGGTTCTTGTTGCTCCCCCTCCGGCCCACGAGGATGCTTTTTCCCGCCGCCGCGCTTCCCGGGGCCGTGATCTTTGAAGTGAGCTTCCATCTTCGCGAACTGTTCCGGTGTCAGGACCTTTTTCATCTCCAGAATACCCTCGATATGCTTGGAAAAAAGGTGCCCTTTCAGTGTGTTGATTTCGGTCACAAGATCATCCAATTGTGTCCGGTCCATGTCAGGTTTTCCGATTTCTTCATGCAAAGCCTTCATCCTGGCCTTGAGCTTTTCCCGGACCTCACTACTTGTGGCCCATTGTGTTTTACGGCCTGCTTCGAGCTTCTCCTGTTGTTCCTGGGTCAGGCCAAGTTCTTTAAAAAACTCCTTGGGCCCCGGGCCTCGGTGATGTGCGGGACCTCCCCCCGGGCCTTCGTCTCCCGGACCCGGCTCATGCATTCCCGGATCAGCCTCGGGACCCTCATCCTGAGACCCGGCATACGCCGCAGACCCTACTGTCATCAAACCCGCCACGATCAATATTGTCATCATCTTTGCTAATTTGTTTTCCATATTGAACTCCTCCTTTTCCTGCCTATAAGACAGTAGCTTCCCCGAAAAAGTTCCCTTGTTTGTCCAAAGCCTTGAAGACAGCATCGTAATCCTTCAAATCACCGTTCAGGAGATCTGTATTTCCGGCCCCAAGTTCTCCCATGAAGGTCATTTGTTCAGACATGTAATTGTAAACAGGGTCCGCATAGCTGGACGGCCATTTCGCAAGCACCACGACCACCAGGATTAATGCTGTTACAAAAGCCCCGCGAAAAACCGGTGACGGCATCCTCAACAGAGGAACCAAAACGTCCGCCAGTTTCCCGAACCAATGCCCGGAACGCGATTGCTCCGCCTCAATTTTCTCCTGGATCCTCCGCCAAACGACGCTATCCGGCTGTATTTCCCCGGCCTCTTTGAAGGGGATCACGGCACTCCTTTGGACTGCCTCAAAAAATGTCCGGCACTCCGGGCACGCGGTTAAATGTTGTTCGATTTCGGCATTTTCTTCCGGGCCGAGTTCTTTGTCCGCATATTCGGTTATGAGTCGATCCTGAACTTTTTTACATTCCATGACTCGCCACCTCCTTTTGCCCTGGCTTCTATTTTTTTCATCAACGGTTGCCAGGACTAACCCAATTAACCTTTTATTTTTTCGATGGAGAATTGGGCTTGCCCTGGCTTCTACTTTTTTCATCAACGGTTGCCAAGACTAATCCAATTAACCTTTTATTTTTTCGATCGAGAATTGGGCTTGCCCAAGCGCCATCAAGGTCTCACGGGCTCTCTTGAGCCTCGAACGGACTGTATTGATGTTAATGCCAAGACTCGTCGCAATCCCCTGATAATCCAAACCCTCGATCTCCCGGAGCACGATGCAGGCCCTTTGGTCCGGATTAAGTTGATCAAGCAGGATCTTAAGCTGATTCTCCGTTTCTCCGGCTTCGATGCGCTTTGCCGCATCGGGTTGCGTCACGACTGCGGGATCTTCGAAGATCTCCTCGACTTCGCGCGTTGTCACGCGGCTTCTTTTTTTCGCGTGATTAAGGGCGGTATTTACCGCGATCCGGTAAAGCCAGGTCTTGAACGACGACTCAAACTTGAAGGAGCCGAGACTTTGATGAAGCTTGAGGAACACATCCTGTGTTACCTCCTCGGCATCATGTTTTGTACTTACGACGCGATAAGCCAGGGTGTAGACATATCCGGAAACCCTTTGATAGATCTCCCGAAAGGCTCCCATGTCCCCCCGCCCCGCCCTTGTGACCAGTTCCCACTCGACGTCCTGCATAGTCCCAATTCCTTTCAATTTCATCAAAGATGAAATTGGGGCAATCCTTGTCGGCCATAAAAGAAATGAAATAGAAGACAAGGATAGTTTTTGCTTTAGGCCTCGATTCCTTGGACAACGCCCCGGAGAAAAAAGTTCCATTATTGTGTAAGGCGCAAGGCGTACGGAGTACGGCGTATTGTGCTAGTGAACGCTTTTCGCCGTACGCCGTACCCTATTTTACGGCTTGTAGATCATCCCGGCCACGACACCGCCGGCAATGCATTCCACCATACCTCCCAGGAACCACGCTACGGGGATTGCCGCGGGAAGGGGCATGACGGCATAACACATCATGTTTGAAGCCGCAAACACCAAAAGCCCGGCCAGAATCCCGAAGCGCAGTCCCTGCCCGAATCCCGGTTTTTCTTTTTCATAGCCCTTGGCGAATATCCAGACAAAGAACAAAGCGAACACCGGATATCCCGCCCATATCAGCCAAAAAAGATCCTTCATCTCAGCTTCGGACCTCCAAAGCGCCATGGTCTGTTTGTAGGCATCCAGCAGAACCACGTTGTGAAGGATCATATCGATTGCCGCAATTACAGCCGCGACCGCGAGTACAGCACCAAAAAAACGCTTCATAGAATCTCCTTTTGTTGATTTGAACCTTGAAAAAACAGGACCACTATAAAACAAAGCCCTTAAAGAATACCCAGCTGTTTGTAATAACCGAAAATGGTGCTGACCGCATTGAGAAACACCGCAATAAGCGCAAAGGTCAGGGCCAGCACGATCACCGATATGATGATCTTTTTGCGGCGGCTGTACGCCGGATTGAACCACACCAGCGGCAAAGCGAAAGGTCCCACAGTCAGAAAGCTGACCACCAGGCTCGGGCTTTTGGCATACCAGGGGGTCTTTGGCGCTTCGGGACGCGCGGCAAGAAATTCATTGCAATACCTGCATTTAATAGCTTCGTCCTGGATCTCTTCAGCGCAGAATGGACATTTTTTCATATCAGTCCTTTTTGAATAAACGCTTGATCCACGTTAAAAAACAACTAATCGGACAATTTTCTTGAAGAATCGCGACGCCGCAAAAAATACAAGCCAGGTTTTCCGCCGGTGTTTCTTTTTTGCAGGATGGGCAAACGGCCGTTTGGGGGCCTCGGGTCTCTTCCTGTTCCCATTTCTTTTTGAGCTGCTCGGAAGGTTCCTCGTCCTTTATTTCCCAATCGCGGGGTCCTTCGTTATCATTCAGCATCGACATTTTCCGGTCCTTTTTTCGCTTCTGCGGCGCGGGCGATCTTTCGGAGCATTCCTCCAAAAATGTAAGCGTGAAACGGCAGAACACAATACCAGTATAGGATCCCGAAAAGCCCTTTGGGAATAAATCGTGCGATCTGATAAAGCATGCAGGATCCGGGATTCTCGGAGTTCTCTTCGATTTGAAATTCCAAGGTTGCGCGGCCCGGCGATTTCATCTCTGCGATCAGAAACAAATGGCTTCCTTCCGTGACATGGCCCACGCGCCAAAAATCCAGCGCGTCCCCGGAACGGATCTCCCGGACACTCCTCCGGCCACGCCCTAACCCGACACCCCCAATCAACCGGTCCAAAAAACCCCGAAGTCTCCAGAGCCGGTCGGCATGATACCAGCCGGTCGTTCCGCCGATCGTTTTGATCGTGTGCCAGACTTTCTTCAAAGGTGCCCGAACTCTCACGCTCCGTTTATCTTCAAAAACTGTTCCTCCCGCCCATTGAGGATCCCCCGGGTACAGCATCTCCACAGGCGGGATCTCCCCCGCATCGCTCCAGTGAGTCTTCACCGTATCCTCTTCAAGCCTCTGGAGCGCGAGCCGCATGGCCGTGCGGCAATCCAAAAGTTCCTGCGGGATCAACTCTTTGATGCGCACGTCCTTACAAACCACAGGATTCCTGAGACCTTCGGCTAACGCGCGCGCCATCGAGGCAGGAACAGGCGTTACAAAATGGATCCAGTAAGAACTGAGACGGGTCGTGAGAAATGGGATCGGGATAAACCGGCGCTTGGGAAGCCCGGCCTCTTCGGCGTAAATCTCCATCAGCCTTCGGTAATCGACCACGTCCGGCCCGCCGATATCATAGGTCTGGCCGGTCGTCTCGGGACAGTCAAGACAACCTGTCAGATAATTCAGGACATTGCGGATCGCAATGGGCTGGCTCGGGGTCTCCAGCCATTTCGGGATCACCATCACGGGCAAACGATCCACCAGATAGCGAACGATCTCAAACGACGTGCTCCCGGAGCCGATGATCATGGCTGCCCGCAACACCGTCACCGGAACTTTCCCCGCCTTAAGAACTCTCGCCACTTCTGCGCGCGACCTCAGATGATGACTCAGATCCGGCCCTGCATCACCGAGCCCGCCGAGATAAATGATGCGCTCAAGCCCTGCTTCTTCCGCGGCCTGCACCATGTTCTCCGCGGCTTTCCGGTCTGCGTCTTCAAAATTTTTTGGACGGGACAACATGGAATGAACGAGATAGTACGCAGTCCCGCAGCCGGCCACGACTCCCTTGAGAGAATCAAGATCCAGAAGATCAGCGGCCACGAGCTCCACATGGGGGAGCCGGGCCCACGGGCGACTTTTTAGTTTTTCCAGGGAGCGGGCGACCGCCCGGACATGATAACCCCGCTCCAGCAGAAGCGGGACCAACCGCCCGCCGACATAACCGGTCCCACCTGTCACCAGAATGATTTTTGACTTCATAGAAATATTTTAAGTCTCGAAAGATAAAAAACTACCTGGCAATTCCCATTTTTCCTATAGCAAAGTCCGCAAAATTTTTCAGAGATTCCTCGCCGACATTCATCCCGCCGCCAGCGAGGCGGGATTCACTCGCGCGTTCGGCTTTGCTCGCCCATGAGGCCTTGGCGG
>Ga0265297_10003716_pt1 | contig 26920 bp, 26 predicted proteins | sample Munlanlwell13791_FD_192502 | JGI IMG/M metagenome (GOLD analysis project Ga0265297, IMG submission 192502) | Leachate microbial communities from a municipal landfill in Southern Ontario, Canada - Leachate well 137-91 | ecosystem: Engineered > Solid waste > Landfill > Unclassified | place...
AGGAGGCATCTGTTAAATATTCTCCTTCTTGGAATTCCTGAGAGCTACTGCTAGCCAAGTCATTGAACTGTTGAATATCAGAATTGAGTTCAGGCAAGGATTCATTGGCGCGACGAGCATAAGAATTTATTTCATCAACCAAGGAATGCAGGGCAGACTCTTGTTCTTTCATCTGATTAAAGCTGGCGGCTAGGTCTTGAGACTGTCTCTGCAGATCATCCAGCCTAATCTTATTAGATCGTAATTTTCCCATCGATCCTAATTCTGATTCATAAAACTCTTTTTTCTGATTATAGTCCTGGATTAATGCTTCTAGGGCCGCTTTTCTTGTCTGATATTCTTTAACAGCCGCTTCATAACTCTTTTTGTGGTTAGAAAAAACCGTTTCTTCGCTCGTGACCTGATCATTTAAAGATCGAAGCTCATCGCTGGTTCGTTGGCGCTCATCATAAATCAAATTTATTTTTAAATCGCCATCATATCTATACTCCAAGATCTTGCGGCCGGCTGCCCGATTCCAGATCTCGGACGCTTGTTCGGCGGCGACCAAAAAATCTTCGCGACTAATTCCAAATCGGTCGTCAAAACTACCCGGAGAATAAGCAATCGGGCGACCCAGAATAAAATCAATCCGATTTTTCAAAACCGGAGAGAAAAACATTCTATAAGAAATGACTCCAAAAAAGCCCAAAATCAGCAATGACAGAAGACTGGCAATAAACAATTTAAAAATTTTTTTCAAAATCATAATGGTATTAATACTTTAACATAAAATGAGTCGGTTTTGGAGACATGAAGAAACTAATCCCTTATATTTCCCTAAACAAAAACTAGTTTTCCCTTGGCCTTTTTGTTTAGAGGGCAGCTAACTGTAAAACTTGGAAAACTTTTTTTATGGAGTGTTTAGTCAAATAAAAAACGAGCGATTTAAATCTACTCGTCTCTTTTAAATATCCTGCCAAGAATTTATTTGCTGATATTATTTCACGCCATGCTTAGTCTTATAAAGTGATAATAGTCCTCGGAAGGAATAATATAAAGTAGTGGCTGCGATGAAATATTAAATAAAACAACAAAAGCCCTATACATAGGGCTTTTCCAACAGAATCTTGGCTGCTAAAATTATTTCTTTTTTTTGGGATTAGCAACAAATTTTGGCAACGCATCTTTTCTCAACATAACTTCCACACACGTATCTGTGGCTGGGTCTATCGCTGTGATGGTCACATGATCCACTGAAGCATTGTTGAAAAGAACCTTTTTCTTGCCAGTTGATGTCACTATGTCGTTCCCATAGCTTTGGTTTTCAGGAATTACTACTAATTCATACATCTCAACCTCCTATTTTACAGATTAATTAATAATGAACGGGTTTATTATTTATCAATTAACCTTATTTGTCAATTAGTTTACCATCCCTTTAGGATAAAACAAAAATAACCCTAATATTAAAGTTATTTTCAAATGTGTAGCTATTCGAGAAACTTAGAAAACTTTTTTAAAAGAAAAACAGAGCTTATGCCTCTGTCTTTCTCTTTGTGGGTGCCTACAGGGAGTCGAACCCTGAATTCAAGAGCCACAATCTTGCGTGTTACCGCTACACCATAGGCACCATGATTATTTTTTCTAGAAAAATAGTACGCCCAGAGGGAATCGAACCCCCATAACCAGCTTAGAAGGCTGGTGTTCTATCCATTGAACTATGGGCGCGCCATAATAATCCGCTAATATTACCCATCCTAAAATAAATCCGATTTATTGTCAATGGAAACCTCTTTGGCGCCAAGCTTCGAAGATTACAACCGCCGCACTGACTGAAGCATTCAAAGAGTCCATTCCTGGACGCATAGGTATCTTAATCCGTTCGTCTGCCCGTTTTAGCCAGAATTGCCCCAAGCCTTGTGCTTCTGACCCGATTATGATAGCACTAGCTCGCTTGAAATCAATCTCAGTATAAATTCGGCTAGCCTTCAGACTGGTGGCCAGAGTTTTGACGCCATTAGCCTCAAAGAAGCTCAAAGACTCTTCTTGGCCAGCCAAGACTACTTTATTGGCAAATAACAGCCCCTCGCTGGCCCGAACGACATTAGGGTTATAAATATCAACCTTAGGATCATTAATGATGATTGCCTCGACTTTAGCGGCATAAGCGCTCCGCAAGATCGCCCCTAAATTACCGGGCTTCTCTAAAGACTCCAAAACCAAAAACAGGGAATCGGCCTTCACTTTTAAAGATGGGAGCAAGCTTGTTTTTGGGGCCTCGACTAAAGCCAGATAGCCGTCCGGATTTTCAGCATAAGCTATCTTCAGAAAAACTTCTCGACTGACAAGGATCGGACTGATCGCCAGTTTGAACTGATTTTTCTTTTGATTGTCTAATTCCGGGCAATAAAAAAATTGCTTAATCTCAATCTTGGCTTTAAGCGCTTCGCTCATCGCCCTGGCGCCCTCGACAATGATCAGGGATTGCTTTTTTCTTTCTTTAGCCTTGGCCAATTTTATCAAATTTTTTATCTTTCCATTGTGCTGGCTAGTAATTTTCTCCATATACCTATATAATAGCAGATAAAATCAAAAATAGAAGTAAAATTTCCTTTCTGTTATAATAAACTTATATTATAAGTAAAAAGTTAAAATATGCCCATTCCTCAATTAAGAAGAAGCTGGACTAAGAACCGCGCTGAAACCAAACAAAAAACTAAGAGCTCCCGGAAAAGACGCCTGTTTTTTTTCAGTTTGAAGGCCGTCGCCGTCATCTTAGTCGTGGCCATACTTTACATAAGTTATCTGAGTAAGGATCTGCCTAATCCTAACCAGCTTATCGACCGCGAAGTCGCCCAAAGCACTAAGATCTATGATCGGACCGGCGAGCATATCCTTTATGAGATCCATGGCGACCAAAAGCGAACTCTAGTCACCTTGAACCAGATTCCAGATTACGTTAAGCAGGCGACGATCGCCATTGAGGATAAGAACTTTTATAAGCACGGCGGCGTCAGCTGGTGGGCAATCTTCCGGACGATGGTCACCAATGTCGTCTACCATCGTCTCGCCGGTGGCTCAACCTTGACCCAACAATTAGTAAAGAATGCCATTCTAACTCCAGAAAAAAAACTTACGCGCAAGATAAAAGAACTGGTCTTGTCCGAACAAATTGAAAAAAAGTTTAGCAAAGACCAAATTCTCCAAATGTACCTTAATGAGATCCCCTACGGTTCCAACGCTTATGGCGTCCAAGCAGCCAGCCAAAAATACTTTGGCAAAGACGTTAAAGATGTTTCTTTGGCAGAAGCCGCTATTTTAGCCGCCTTGCCCCAAGCCCCAAGCCGCTATTCTCCTTATGGACCGAATAAAAAACTACTTTTAGAGAGGAAGGATTATGTTTTAAATCTGATGGCCGAACAGGGCTATATCTCCGACACCCAGAGGGACGAGGCTAAGCAACAAACGATCAATTTCAGGGCTGATGACAACAATATGACCGCTCCGCATTTCGTCATGTATGTTAAGGAGCTCCTCGCCGAAAAATACGGAGAAAAGGTAATTGAGCAAGACGGCTTAAAAATAACGACCACTCTTGATTTAGACAAACAAAAATTTGCCGAGGAGGCAATCGCTCAGAGAACAGAAAATTATCAAAAAAAATATAATGCTTCTAATGCCGCCATGGTAGCCATCGATCCTAAGACTGGCCAGATATTGGCCATGGTCGGTTCTCGCGATTATTTTAATGAAGAAATCGATGGCCAGGTCAATGTTACCATCAGCCCGCGCCAGCCCGGTTCTTCAATCAAGCCCATTGTTTACGCCACTTTATTTGAAAAAGGATATACGCCAGATACTATCTTGTATGATGTCGTGACTAATTTCTCGACTGATTCCGGCCAAGCCTATGAACCGCATAATTATGACGGCAAAGAACACGGCCCAGTGACCATTAGACAAGCCCTAGCCGGTTCCTTGAATGTTCCGGCGGTCAAAGCTCTTTATCTGGCTGGAGTTAACAAAGTAGTCGATACCGCCGAAGTCATGGGTTATACGACTTGGAGCGATCGGAGTCGCTTCGGCCTATCTTTGGTCTTGGGCGGCGGCGAAGTAAAGTTATTAGAGCACACTAACGCTTTTAGCGCTTTTGCTCGAGACGGGAGCATGAGCCCGGCAACAGCGATTTTAAAAGTTGAAGATAAGGATGGTAAAGTCTTAGAAGAATATAAGCCAGAGTCAAAACAGGTTTTAAGCTCGCAAGTGGCTCGGATGATTAATAGTATCTTGTCTGATAATTCTGCTCGTACCTTCATCTTCGGCGAGAAAAACTTTCTAACCTTGCCGAACCGCCCAGTGGCTGCTAAAACCGGCACGACTAATGACTTTAAAGACGCTTGGTCAATCGGTTATACTCCCTCCTTGGTTGCCGGAGTCTGGGTTGGCAATAATGACGCTAGCAAAATGAAAACCGGGTCTGACGGTAGCGTCTTAGCCGCTCCGATCTGGCATGATTTTATGCTGAAGGCTTTAGGCGACGGTTCGATCGAAGAATTCAAGGCTCCAGATAATTACAAAACCGGCAAACCGGTTTTGGACGGTCAGATAAAATCTGGCCGGACTGTCTTAATCGACAAAGCCTCCGGCTTATTGGCTACCTCTAGCACGCCCCCGGACATGATTGAGGAAAAAAATGTTCCCGAACATCATTGTATCTTGTTCTATGTAGACAAGGATAATCCTTTGGGGTCAGTCCCATCCGACCCTAATCATGACCCTCAATTCTCGGCTTGGGAAAAAGCGGTTATTAACTGGGCTAAGAAAAACAATGAGTATACGCCCAGTGATCTGCCCACTGATTACGATAATCTACACACCCAGGAAAACCAACCCAGTATCAGGATTATTGCCCCGGCATCCAACGACACGGTCTCTACCAGTGATCTAAATGTTCGGATTGAGACCTCGTCTCCACGAGGTGTTAAGCAAGTCAGCTACTACCTTAATAATAATCTCTTAGAGGTTTCTTATCAGGCTCCTTTTAATTTGGATAAAGATATTAGTTTTCTAAGTAATGGCTATCAGAATCTCAAAGCTAGGGCTTGTGATGATGTTGGCAATTGTGGAGAGACCGCAATCGATTTTAATTTCTTGATTAAGAATGGCCGACAGGCAGAAAAAACTGAAATAATCATCAAACAGCCAACTAGTGGCGCCGCTCTTAGTCAAATTGACTTTCCTCTCAATGTCGGCCTTCAAATTAAGGGTTACAAACAAACCGCTAAGATTAATCTCTTGCTAAAAAATGATGGCGTCCCAAAAATTGTCGCCTCTATCCAGAACCCTAATAATGAAAATGCTTCAATTATCTGGAATGATCCCCCCGGCTCTGGCGAATATACAATTTATGCAGAGTTGTATGATTGGAACGGAGGTTCAAAAAATAGTAACGAAATCAAGGTCGTTATCAAATAATAAACAAACTTTTTAGACCACCAAAAGCCGCCTTTTAGGGCGGCTTTTCTTATAAACAAGAGGCGGTTCGACTATTGCCTGATTGGCATTACGATATAAAGATAATTATCATCCTTATCAGATTTAAGCAGACAAGGGGCTGAGCCATCAACCATTTCTAGAGTAATCCGGTCACCACTGATATTATTTAAACCATCTATTAGATACTTAAAATTAATGATCATCTCATTGTTGCTGCCAATAACCTCCGTTGGCAATTCAATCCGGCTTTCGCCGCTTAGGCCTGACGATGAAGAGATAATCACTTTATCATCTTTAAGCTCTAAGCCAACATCATTAATTCCGGCCTTAGAAAAGATGGCCGAAGCCTTGACTGCCCGTAAAAGCTCACCCCGCTCAATCGTCATCTTACTTTTAGTATTGCTGGGGATTATTTGTTTGTAATCAGGGTAATTACCGTTAATCAAGCGAGAAACCAGGTCGGTCGAATCAACTGAAAATAAAATTTGATTTTCTGACAAGAAAAATTTTATTTCCAAACCATCTTCGGTTTCAACGGCCATTTCGTTTAAACCCGATAAGATACGATTTAATTCCTGGATGGTCCGAGCCGGCACTATTACTGAAAGGTTGGGATCAAGATTGACTCGCTTTATTTTTATAGTCTTCTCGGCCAAACGATAGCTGTCGGTCGCTACTAAAGTTAAATCTTCTCCTTCAAACTTAAAAAGGACTCCCGATAACTCTACCCGATTATCATTAGTAGAAATTGAAAAAGCGACCGAGCTCAGCGCCCGTCTAAACAGTTCTGCTGAACAGCTAAAATACTCTTTTTTATCAAGTAGGGGGATCAAGGGAAATTCAGTCGCAGCTTCACCCTTAATTTTGGTCTTATAATTTTGACAACCGACCTTCAAGCAACCATCCTTTTCTTCCATCTCCACCTTGTCGCTAGGTAAAAGATTGGCGTAATCGCTCATTATCTTGGCGTCAACTGTAAAACTACCCTCTTTTTCGATTTTACCTCTAAGTTGATGAATTATTCCAATTTCTAGATTTGTGCTAATCATTTCAATATTACCTTTATCAGCTCTAATTAGAATATTATTTAAGATCGGAAGATTAATATTTTTACCAGTTATATGAGAAACTAGAGACAGAGCTTTTTTAAGATTTTCTTGAAGAATTGTTAATTTCATATTATTTAATTAATTGTTTATTATATATTTATATAATAACAATAATAAGGGAGGGGATAAGTTTGTGAAAATTGGTTTTATCCAATATTGACGGGAGTTTTTAAAAATTTTGGCTGTGAAAAGAGACTGATTTAACTGTTGAGGCTTTGTTATAAGATTGTTAATAACAATTTTATATCTCGAATAGAGCACATATAATTAACAAGCGTTAACAACTTATTAACAATTTATAAAGAACGATTATTTAAGAGTTGTTTGACGGAAACAATCTCTTGTTTTATTTTTTCGTTGCCCCTATTCTTTATCTCTTGGGAGATTTTGTTATAGGCGTGCATAGCGGTGGTATGGTCTCGTCCTCCTAATTCGTGTCCAATACTAGGGTAAGAGGTATTGAGTTCTTCTCTAATGATATAAATAGCCACTTGTCGCGGCCAGACTAACTCTTTTTTGCGACTATTGCCGATCAAGTCCTTAAAAGATATGTCGTAAAATCTGCTCACGGCTTCAATTACCTCTTTAGGGGTTAAGGATTTAGCCTGAATGTTAGAAACGAAGTCGGATAAGGACTCTTTGACGCTCTTTAAAGTTGGTTCTAGACCGCGAAGCTGATGAGAAGCAATTACTCGATTAAGAGCGCCCTCCAATTCTCGAATATTGTTTTGGACGTTCTCGGCAATATAGACTAGAGCCTCCCTGTCCAAAACAAAGCCTTTTTCCCGGATTTTTCTATCTAAGATTGCTAGTTTTGTTTCAATGTCCGGCTTACCGATATCGGCGACCATTCCGGATTCAAATCTAGAGATAAGTCTTTTTTCGATGGCGGGGATAGATTTTGGTGGACGATCGGAGCTTAGGACTATTTGTTTATCACTCTGTTGAAGTTCATTAAAAGTGTGGAAAAATTCTTCCTGGGTACCGTCTTTTCCGCCCATAAACTGAACGTCATCTACTAATAAGAGGTCGACATTGCGGTATAAATTCTTAAAATCTTTGCCTTTACCGGTTTGAACGGCTTGGACGTAATTATTAGTGAATTTCTCGCTGGTGGAGTATAGGATTTTATCGGTAAATTTAGTGGCTTCGTTGCCAATGGCTTGTAAAAGATGAGTTTTTCCTAAACCAACCCCGCCGTAAATAAATAAGGGATTATAGGCCTTTCCTAGGTTATTAACTACGGCTCTACAGGCAGCGTGAGCTAGTTCATTGTTTTTTCCTACAATAAAATTTTCAAAGACGTATTTAGGATTTAGACCAAATTTATTAGAGTTAATGGGTTGGCTAACAGAGAAATCAGTACCGCTTCCGGTCCTAAGGTTAGAGGAGGAGTTTACAAGCGTTTCATTTTTAGTCGAAGTCTGATAATTTTCCTCTTTATTTCCCAAACTATAAACGGCTTGGCTGCCAGTATTTTTTTTGATTTCAATCTTATAAATTATATCACCTATCTTTTGTTGACAGACATTTTCCATGGTTTTTAGGATGTTTTTATGATATTTTTCTTCCAACCATTTTTTAACGAAGGCGTTGGGAACGCAAATAATAGCTCGGCCATTTTCAAAAGAAGATATGAAAGTATCTTTAAACCAAGTGATAAAGTTAACCCGAGAAAGATTTACCTCCATTTCGCCTAAAACCGATTGCCAGATTTGTTCGTTGGTCATATTTTCCTTCGCTTTTTAGGGAGTTAATTAGTAGCTATATTATATTAGATAAAAGCTATTATAACAAGAACTAGTCCTTGTTTATAAGGTGTTGATAAGGAGTGTAAGATTACTAAAATCAATCATAAGCGCTTAATTGACCTTTTCAAATTTTAATGTTAAAGTTACACAAGTAAAGAAGTTATTTATTAAAAAGCCGTTAAATGGCTATTTTTTAGCAATCAAATCATATGCCTAAAAGAACTTACCAACCAAACAAGAAAAGAGCTGCTAAGAAGCATGGTTTTAGAAAGAGAATGCAGACAAAAGACGGCCGCGAAGTCTTAAAAAGACGCCGGACAAAGGGTCGTGTCTCCCTGTCTAAGGCTAAAGCTAAATAAACAGGAATGTTGGCTGCCAAGCAAAGAATTAGGAAAGACCGGGAGTTTGACAGTGTTTTTAAGGGTGGCCGTTCATATTATTCTGATAGCCTGGGCTTGAAAGTAAAAAAAAACAACCTGGATTATAATCGATTCGGGCTCATTATAAGTCTGAAGGTTAGCAAAAAGGCCGTTTCTCGAAATTTGCTTAGAAGGCGGGTGCGAGAGATTATCCGTCATCAGAATGAAAATCTTAAGCCGGGTTTCGATTGTGTTTTTATATTTTTTCCACTTATATTAGATAAAAATTTTCAAGAACTAGAGACTGCGATTATCCTTTCTTTTAAAAAAGCCGGTCTCTATAATGATTAATATGTGGAAAAAATTTGAATATGGGCCACGTTTATTTGTAGTCAGATTGATAAACATCTATCAAAAAACCTTGTCTTTTGACCACGGCCCAATAAAACACCTTTATCCTGATGGCTTTTGTCGCTTTACTCCGAGTTGTTCGGAATATGGCAAGGGCGTTATCCTTAAATATGGAGTAGTGGTCGGTGGCTTCAAAGCGGTTTGGCGTATTATGCGCTGTAACCCTTGGAACAAGGGCGGCTATGACCCCGTAAAATAAAAATATGATCAATCTCTTTACTATTATCTTTTATCAACCAATCTTGAATCTGCTGGTCTTCTTATATGACACAATTTCGTTCCATGACATCGGCGTCGCTATCATTTTACTGACAGTCATCATCCGTTTGGTCATGTGGCCGCTAACTAGAAAATCGATCAAGTCGCAGAAAGAGCTTCAAACTTTACAGCCGAAGTTGGAAGAATTAAAAAAGCGGATTACCAATCGAGAAGAACAGGCTCGAGCTACCATGGCTCTCTATAAGGAACACAAGATCAATCCTTTTTCCTCTTGTTTGCCGCTCCTTATTCAGCTTCCCTTCTTATGGGCTGTTTATCAGGTTTTCCGGGATGGGCTGGGAAACAAGTTAACCCTGGTCTACTCGTTTGTTTATAAACCAGAATTTATCAACACGGTTTCTTTCGGTTTTTTAGATCTAGCCAAGAAGAATATTTATTTAGCGATCTTGGCCGGGGCGGCTCAATTCTGGCAAGGCAAGATGATGTTGATCAAGAGTAAAAAGGCGGATTCCCAAGGCAAGAAGGATGAAGATATGTCGACGATCATGAGCCGGCAAATGACTTATATGATGCCGATCCTGACTGTCTTCATCGGTGCCAGCTTGCCGGGCGGTTTAACTTTATATTGGCTAGTGATAACTTTGCTAACTGCTCTTCAGCAATATCTTGTTTTAAAGAAAACCAAAGATAAAGGAGGCGACAAGATAATCGAAGGCCAAATCGCTAATTAATAGATGATCAAAAATAAGCAAAAAACCGCCAAAAATGACGGTTTTTTGTTTAAAAATGAAGGTTAGACTAATTTAAAATTTTCTATCTTTGCCAACAATAAAATTAAGCCGGCCTTTAACAATCCCGATTTCAGCCGGAGACTTGATCTTCTCGCTATTGTCCAATTCTAAGACCACGTTCTTATTGGTTACTCTTAAATTATCGCTTCTCAGATAAGTGAAATCTTTATTTTTAAAATGATGGTAAATATCGAGTAAGCCGTCTTTGGGATTAGGAATATTGATCGGATTCGCGTCTTGGCTGTTAGCCAGGTTAATGATATCAACTTGGCCAGAGCCATCTAAATTTATCGAATATCGACCTTCGATTTCTAAATCAATGCTAGCTCCCTTAAGATTCACTTTGTTTATAAAATATTTATTGCCGATTGTGCCGATGTCTATGTTTTCTATTCGTCTGGCAAGAAGAGTTTCGCAGGCATCATTCTTTTTTATGCCTAATGATTCAGCGATAGAATTATTATCGCCAATCGGAATTATGAATAATAAAATGTTCTTTTGAAAAAAATTATAAAACTCGTTATCGATTACGGCTCCGATAATTTTATTAATGGTGCTATTATTACCGACAGCGATGATTGTTTTAGCGCCGCTCTTGATTTCGTTCTGAATCAGGTCCTTCACGTTCTTGATCGCTCCTAAGCGGATAATTTTACCTCCTAAGCCTAGGTCGGTTAGGCGGATTTCCAATTTATTCAGAGCCCGTGAATATTTGGCTTTATTCAAATAATCATCGTATATATAAACATACATATTTTTTAAAATGCCAGTTTATATATTCGTTTTATTTCTCTTGGCCCGGTTCATTGTTTTTGGTTTCACCTTTTTTGCTGCCCTCGCCCATCAAGAGCTGGCCATTTATGATTCCACCCCTTTCAACCGAAATCTCGCCATACTGGATGTCACCGAAGATTTTAGCAGTTTCACCAATAGCCAGGGATTTTTTTACTTTAATATTCCCCCTTACCTCACCATTTATGATCGCTTCCTGGGCCTCGACGTTGGCTGCTATTTTGGCGTGGTCGCCAATGAATAAACTTGCCTCTGTTTTTAAAGAGCCCTCCAAATTACCCTCAACAATGATGTTGCCTTGGCCGTGAAAGTTCCCTTTTACTTTAATAGTAGAGCCAATAATCGTTTCGGCGTCTTTAAATTTTTCTGGATGGTTTTTTTTGCTAAACATATTTTTTAGATTAAGTAAGTAAATAGGGGGTCTTTTTATAATATTTTTCATTTAAATTTTAGTTCAGTTTATGGATTTTGTCAAAATTTATTTTATATTAGCCTATTTGAAAAAAAATATTTTGTGCCCTATTATGTAAATATACCTGTCCTCATAGTTTAATGGATAAAACAAGAACCTCCTAAGTTCTAGATTCAGGTTCGACTCCTGATGAGGACACTAAAGTAGCGGAAGGGATCGATTTGTATTGACAATATTTAATAATTGTTGTGTTTAATTAAAGCTTGACTATTATTAAGTTTAAGGTATTATAATAAAGTAAGACAAAATGAACGTTTGGACATAGAATCAAAATTATGTTCCACGGAGAACGGGCCATTAGCTCAGTTGGCTAGAGCGCTTCCATGGCATGGAAGAGGTCAAGGGTTCAAGTCCCTTATGGTCCACAAACTCTGCACTTTCGGCAGGGCTAGAATCAAGAAATTCGAATCCGAGGCCTAGATTTTAGAATCCAGTAATTAGTGACAAACAATTAATAAGGGGTAATTTAGCGACATTAGCTTTGGATATAAAGAATAGTCTAGATTAATCTAGACTATTCTTATTAAAAAGAGATCTGGTACTTTATTAAAAAGCAGATCTCTTTTTTCTTAGCCATCGATGGTAAAAAATCAAAAGGAAAAGTATAAATATACTTGTCAGCGAGCTAGATATTATCACAATTCTATCATCAGTTGATATGGAATAAATTAGCCAGAAAATCGAACTGATTAAGAAAGAGAATAAGAAGGCCGGCTCAACATCATTGTAATTATCCCCCTTTATCATTTTATAGGCTTGAAGCAACATAGCTACGGCTCCGATAGCAAACATAATTAGAATAGCGGCTCCTTTATGGTTGGTACCGGCTATCAAAGGAATGATCGCAAACAGCACTAGAGCGGAAATTTTATCTAATTTAGAATTTTTTTTGTATTTCCAGATATTTATCATTATTGGAAAGTAAAAAAATCCAGGCAAACCGCTCAGGAATAGGGCTAGGCTATGACGGCTTACCCCGTAAAATATAAAAGCGATAAAATAGGCAGCTAGATAGGCGAATAAGGTTAAATTCCAACTTTCGCCAGATTTATTTATTCTTATCTTTTGGTTTTGTTTTATAGCCGCTCTTATTTGTAGAATGCTAATAATGGCGATTGCTAAAAAGCTAATTGTGATAGCATTAAAGCCGAAGTCTCTTACCTCGATTATTTGATCTAATGTTTTAAAGATCGACAAAAACAATTTTTTTTCCTCCTTTCTTTATATAAGGATCTTATTACATCCTGGTTAAAAGTCAATGAAAGTTTGGATTAAAAATAGCGGAGAAGTTGTTGATAGTTATAATTTTTCGGTTTAGTGGATAAGTCTACAATATTGTAGACTAATCTTTATAATTACTTTAATATTAGCCAATTAAAATCTATTGATAATTTGTGGAAAAGTTGTTTTTAAGTCTAAAAAATAATTAGCTGAATGTTCATTTGCCATTGATCAATAAAAAAATTATAATGTAAAAGTAGTTATTTATTAATAATCTATTTTTTTGTATGTACGACATTATTATTATCGGTTCTGGTCCAGCCGGAATGACGGCAGCCATCTACAGCACCAGAAGGGAGATGAAAACTTTAGTCATAGGTAGGGAGGTCGGCGGCCAAATGATCTGGGCTAATGAAATTGAGAATTATCCCGGGTTTCAGAGCATCAAAAGTTTTGAGTTGATTACTCGCCTTAAAGATCAGATGTTGGCTTGCGGAGCGGAATTGAAGGAAGAAGAGGTTAAAAAGATTGAACATAATCTTGACGGCACCTTTACCGTTTATACCAATAAGGATTCCTTCGTTTCTAAGACAGTCTTAGTGGCTATGGGTTTGGCGCCTCGTCGCTTAGCGGTTAAGGGAGAATTGGAATTTAATGGTCGCGGCGTCTCCTATTGTGCTAATTGTGATGGCCCTTTTTATCGGGGCAAGCAGGTGACAGTTGTCGGCGGTGGCAATGCCGCCCTGGATGCCGCTGAAATATTATCCAAAATCGCCGCTAAAGTCTATTTAATCCATCGCGGTCCCGAGTTCAGGGGTTTTGAATCTTTGATTACCGAAGTAAAATCTAGAAAAAACATCGAAGTTATCATGAATACGGAAATAGATGAAATTATCGGTTCCAATAAAGTTGAGAAATTGAGACTTATCAATAAATCAGACCAAAAGTCTTCGGAAATCATGGTTGACGGTGTCTTTATCGAGGTCGGTCGGATCGCTAATACTGATGTCTTAGAAGATTTAGCCGACCGTAATAAAGTCAATCAAGTCGTAGTCGATGAGAAGATGTCAACCAAAACCCCGGGCCTGTTCGCAGCCGGAGACGTAGTGATTTCAGAATTCAAACAAATCACGATTGCCTTGGGGCAAGCCACTGTCGCCGCCCTGAGCGCTTATCAATATCTCCAACTGAAAAAAGAACAAAAGCGCTCCTAAAGATTATTATTTTCTGTTATAATAGTATAAGACGAGCATTTTTGTATTCATTTTTTAATTATGGATCCTAAAAGGATAAATCTGGTCGCGGCTGACATGGGCTATGGTCATCAGCGCGCCGCTTTTCCTCTTCTGGATTTGGGCCGAGAGATAATAACGATCAATGATTATCCCGGAATCCCGGATTGGGAACGCCAATATTGGCTGAAGAACCTCCGCATTTACGAAGCTATTTCCCGTTTTAAGAAAATACCCCTAATCGGCCAGGGGATTTTTGCGGTAATGGATTATTTTCAAAGGATAGAGCCTTTTTATCCGGTTCGCGATTTATCGCCGTTAAGTTTCCAGCAAAAAGCCTTCCTAAAAGCTCTTAAGAAGGGTTTGGGCAAAGATTTGATCACTAGATTAAGCCAAACCAATCAGCCGATTGTTACCACTTTTTTCGTGGCCGCTTATGCGGCGGAATTTAATGATTATCAGGGTGACGTTTATTGCATTATCTGCGATAGCGATGTTTCTCGAGCCTGGGGCCCGCTTTGGCCGAAGACCAGCCGGACGAAGTTCCTGGCGCCTAATGAAAGGGTAAAGGCCAGGTTACAAATGTATGGAGTCAAAGAAAAGAATATTTTTGTGACTGGCTTTCCTCTACCTAAAGATAACGTCGGTTTCAATCAAGAAATCCTAAAGGTTGATTTGGAAAAACGGCTTTTACGTCTCGACCCTCAGCGTCAAGAAACGGCCTATTATCATGATTTGATTAAAGATAAATCATCTTTGAGTAAGACTGATAATAAAGTTGAAGCGCTCACGATCAGCTTCGCTGTCGGCGGAGCAGGTGCACAGAAGGAAATTGGCGCCGGTCTCTTGGAAAAGTTGAACGTTCTGATAAAGACCGATTTATTGAAGATTAATTTAATTGCCGGTTCTCGGCCGGAAGTAAGGAATTATTTTCAAAAAGAGATCAAGCGTTTGGGCTTGGCAAACAATCCGGGGGTCAAAATAATCTTTGCTGAAAAAAAGTTGGATTATTTTAAAAAGTTCAATCAATGTTTAAGGACGACTGATGTGCTTTGGACCAAACCTTCAGAACTTTCATTTTATTCTGGTCTGGGTTTGCCGATAATAATCTCTTCGCCGGTCGGTTCGCAGGAAGATAGTAATCGGGAATGGCTTTTGTCGATCGGTGCCGGTTTGGACGCCTTGCCTCTGGATTATATCGAAGATTGGTGGTCGGATTGGATCGCTTCCGGTTGCCTGGCTCGAGCGGCCGTCGATGGATATTTGAATGCAGCCAGCCGTGGTACTTATGAGATTGAAAAATTTTTTAATAACTAGAGTATGGTTATTTCCTGGATTTCGGTCGCGCTAGCGGCTTATTTGTTCTTGGCGGTTGCCAATCTTTTTGATAAATTCCTGATCGACCATATCATCGGTAGCGCCCGGGCTTATACTTTTTTTGCCTGTATCATGGGGGCGATCGTGATTTTGGCTTCGCCCTGGCTATTAAAATGGCCGGGTTGGTTTTATTTTATCGTGAACATTGCTCTGGGCGGAGTCTTCGTCCTGGCTCTCTGGTCATTATATGAGGCCTTAAAGCGAGGTGAAGCTGCTCGGATATTAGTCCTGGTTGGCGGCACTACTCCGATCTTTTCGATCATCCTATCTATGGCATTCTTAAAAGAATGTTTTAGTGTCAGCCAATGGTTCGGCTTAGCCTTTCTTCTTTTAGGCGTTTTCATAATCGCTTTTTTGCCGACGCATCGTAGTTTTTTGAGTCGGCTTTTGCGTCATCTTAAGATAAAGCAAATCGTCGGAGCCAATGGTCTCTGGCTGGCGATTTTTTCCGGCTTGGCTTATTCGATTTATTTTGTCGGTAGCAAATACGCTTTTAGCCACCAGGCTTTTGCCAGCGCTTTTATTTGGAACCGTCTGGGCGCCGCCTTGTTTGCCTTATTGTTTTTGCTGAAAGCCGGATCACGCTGTGAGATCAAGAAATTTGCCCGCAAATCCTCTCCGAGCAAGCACAAATTCTTAGTCGTTTTAGGGCAAGGCTTGGGCTCACTCGGATTTATTTTGCAAAATTACGCCGTTTCTTTGGGGTCGGTAGCTTTGATTAATGCCTTACAGGGCGTCCAATATGCTTTTATCCTGGTTATCAGCACAATTCTGGCTTTGAGCTTGCCCCGTCTGCTTAAGGAAACCTTTTCTTGGAGAATACTATTACAAAAGACTGCAGCCGTAACAATGGTTGGAATCGGCCTTTATTTTATCGCTTTCTAAGATATGAAAAAGATTTTAAAGAGTAAGAAAAAAAAGATTTGGCAAATTTTAATTCTAATGGTTTTAATAATCATTCTGTTGTTGTTCTATCTATTCAAAGTCGACCATAGTCTGGCGACTAGACAAAAACTAGCCTATCCGCCCGGTTTCTTCGGTGTGACTTTTTCTAAGAAATTTTGTACTGAATTAGGGCTCGATTGGCGAGAAGTCTACAAAGCCGCTTTGGATGACTTGCAGGTTAAAGAAATCCGTTTGCCAATATATTGGGACGATATCGAGCCCCAAGAGGGCGAGTTTGATTTTAGCGATTATGATTTCATGATTGACGAAGGCGCTCGCCACGGCGTTAAGTTCGTTGTCAACATCGGTTGGCGTTTGCCGCGTTGGCCAGAGTGCCATGCTCCGATTTGGACCAATAAGAATAGTCTGGATGCTAATCGGGAGAAGGTCTTAAAAATGCTCCAGGCTGTGATCGAACACTATCGTTTCCGATCCAACATAATTTATTGGCAGGTAGAAAACGAGCCCTTCCTGGATGCTTTCGGCGTTTGTCCGCCTAGCAACGAGGATTTTTTCCGTCGAGAAGTCGCTTTGGTCAAGAGTTTAGATACGCGTCCGGTAATGGTGTCCTCAACCGGCGAACTCAGCTTTTGGCGGCGGGAAGCGGCGATCGGCGACGTTTTCGGAACGACAGTTTACCGCGTCGTTTGGGGCAAGTGGTTCGGTTATATCCACTATCCTTTGCCGGCCTGGTTTTATCGTTTAAAAGCTGATTTAGTGGGTCTAGATAAATCTCGGCGTTATATCATAGAGCTCCAGGCTGAACCCTGGGTACCTCAGGGTAGCGTAATCTATTTGCCTCAAGCCGAGGCTGATCGTTCTATGAGTTTTGAGCAGTTTCGTAATAATTTACAGTACGCTATTAAGATAAATTTCAACAAGACTTATCTTTGGGGGGTGGAGTGGTGGTATTGGAAGCATCAGAATGGCGATGATCGTTTCTGGAATTTGGCCCGGACTCTATTCAAATAATTATGCTTTTATCGATCATAATCCCGACGCTTAATGAAGAGAAATATCTTCCCCTGCTATTAGATTCCTTAAAATCTGAGACATTCAAAGATTATGAGGTTATCGTTTCCGATGGCGGCTCTAAGGACCAGACTTTAGCGATTGCGCGGCGAGCGGGCTGTCGAACCGTGATTGATGACAAAGTAAAACACCCTTCGCGCCAGCGAAATATCGGGGCCACCTTAGCTCAGGGCGAAATCCTCCTTTTTTTGGATGCGGACACGGTTTTGAACCCTGACTTTTTGAGCTTAGCCGTCGAGGAATTCCATCGCCGTAAATTAGTAGGTGCCGGGTTTTATATAAAGTTTAATCCGAACAGTTTTGTTTATCGAATTTTCGCTCTGAATCTAAATTCTTTTTGCCGCCTCCGGCAGTATTTGGCGCCAGCGGCCGTGGGGGCGGCCCTCTTAGCTAATCGGCGAGCGCACCAGAAAATAAAAGGCTTTGATGAAAGCTTAAGCGTCGCCGAAGATTATGATTATTGCTTCCGTTTATCTCGGGTAGGCAAGTGGCGGATGATAAAGAGCGTCAAGCTAGCTTATTCAGCTCGACGGCCGGAAAAAGAGGGAAAATTCAAAACTTTGTCTAAGTGGTTGCGGATGGGCATATTCACTATCTTTAACTTAAAGATAAAAAAGAAAATCGTTAATTATGAATTTGGGAAATATTAAATTTTCTGCCAAGGCAATCCTAAGAGTTTTAATGGGGCTAATTTTTTTATCAGCCGCTTTATTTAGAATATTCAATCCGGAAATGGCTCGGTTCGAATTAAGTGCTCTTAGTCTGCCATCTTTCCTGCTTTGGCCTTTGGTAATTTTTGAGTTTTTGACCGGCTTGTTCCTATTAATAAATTTTAGGGTCAGATCAACGGCCTTAGTCTTGATAGTTTTTTTACTCTTTGCCCTGATTCAGGCTTTATTGGTGAATGGCCCAGAGATTTGGCGTGAAGCCAGCCAACTTTTTATTTTTCAGGCCAATCCAGTCGAGTGGTTTTTGCATCTGGTTTTTGTGTTTATTTTGGTGAATTTGGTTTTAGAGAAACGAGAAAAATAAAATTAGTTCAATCCCTCTAACTTCCAATAATAACAAAAAAGAGCAGACTAAATGCCTGTTCTTTTTTGTTATGAGCGGGTAGGGGGAATCGAACCCCCATCCTCAGCTTGGAAGGCTGATATAAAAGCCATTATACGATACCCGCCTATGCCCCCGTGGGGCTTCCGGCAGACTTGCCCGCCTTTCATAGGCATTTCTACGCTTTGATAATAAGAGCTTAGCTCATTGCAGGTTAGAGACGAAGCCAAAGCGTCCTTTCAGGCGTTGATATTGCTGTCTCCCTATCTCTGATTTTTCATGATCCTTAAAAAATAAAAACTCGATAACATTAGGACCGCAGTTATTAGGAAGAGATTTTCTAGACTATAAAATTTAAAGACAACAATGCCGATGATTGATCCTAAGATATAACCAAGGGGGGCGGTGGTTCGGAAAAAATTGATATACTCGACATCTTCAGCATCAACAATCCGGAAGAAATAAGATTCTCGCATCGCCTCTACTAAAGAGGCGCCGATGCGGCTGAAGAAAAGAAGCAGGCCCCAGACAATGACACTGGTCGATTTGACCCAGAAAAAGGAGAGCAAGGAAATTATCAGGATGGAAAAACCGATTTGAAAAATCTCTTTCTCACACAATTTTTCATCGGCCATAATGCCGGCCGGAATTTCGAAGATAACAAAGGGCAAAAGCATGAAAGCAAAGATCAGGCCTAACTTATCCCAACCCAAGCCTAGATTCTGATGGAGGTGGATAGGAATGTAGACGACGGCGCTATTAAAGAAAATATTAAGTAATAGAGCTAGGCCAAAAACGCCCCGGAGGTTGCGATGATGCCAGATATTCTTCAGGGTCCGGAGGATATTGATCTTATGATATTTTATCTTTTCTTGCAAGCCCCGGCTATGTCGGATAAAGATCAGACAGAAAGGGATCAGAACGATCGCCGAGGCCATAAAAGACCAGGAATAACCGCCTTTTTTTATCAAGTAGCTAGATAGGAGAGGGGCTAATATCCAGCCGAGATTCATGAAAGTAAAGTAAAGAGTACGGATGCGCCCAGTCTTGGCATCACTAGAAAAAGTCTCGACAAAGACATCCATGTTTATCCAGATTAGATTAGAGGAGATACAAAAGAACAAGAAGGCGATAAAGACGGCGATAGCATTATTCGCGACACTCAAAGCTAAAAGAGAAGCGCCATAGACCGCTAGGACGATCTTAGTTAGGAAATAATTGGTTAATTTTTTAATGAAGTTCGGGAAGAAGATGATAACGAAGAAAGTAATGACGTTGGCGATCACGAAAAAAAGGCTTACCGAAGATAAGCTGACAAATTGCTCCAAGAAATTGGATTGGATATAGGTCGGAATGGCGGCCGAGAAAGCTAAAATCAACCCTAAGAGATAGAGGATATTAAGGTTGGCCTTCTTGGCCAGTTGTTGCTGACTTATTCGGGGCATGGGAAAAAATAAATAAGACGAGGGCAATAGCGGCAATTATTAGGCTGATAATTTGGGGCCAACGCCAATTGAAAAAAGTCGGCGTGGGATCGATTTTAATGAATTCTAGATTGAAACGCAGTAAAGAATATAAAAATAAATAGGCGGTCGTTAGCCTGACTGCTTGGCGGCGGCTGAGGCTAAGTAATCCTCCTTGACGCTTATTTATTATTATAACATGAATGAGCAATAAAACTAAAAATATCAGGAAATCACCCAAAGATTCATAGAGGAAGGTAGGGTGAAAGAATCTTTGGCCGATATATTGCAAGGGGCGATTAATAATATCGATCGGGATTCCCCAAGGCAGATTAGTTGGCAAGCCGAAGAGCTCTTGGTTGAAATAATTACCCCAACGGCCAATCGCTTGGCCTAGAGCTAGGCCGGGGACGATGAGGGCAGTGAGTAACCAGAAGCTTATCTTCTTTTGTCTGGCAAAAATAGCCGTTATGATGAGTCCTGCCAAAATAGCGCCGTGGATAGCTAAACCACCCTGCCAGATCTTGATGATGGCCCCGGGATTTTGAGAATAATAAGGAAACTCTAAAAAAACTTCATAGATACGGGCTCCGATCAGGCTGCCAATAATCAGCCAGAAACTCAGATCTAAGATTAAATCTTTCTTTAGATGATAAGCACGAGCCAAAAGATGGGCCGTCAGGAGTCCGGCGCTGATGCCTATGACCATAAAGAGGCCGTACCAATAGATATGGAAAAATTCCCCGGACCAAAGCAGGGCTTGGGGAGAGAAAGTGTGGAGGAAATGGATCATAGAAGGAAAAAAATATCCAAAAGAAGCCTCAAGGGTGCGGACGGAGAGACTCGAACTCTCAAGGGTTGCCCCGCTTGGTCCTAAGCCAAGTGCGTCTACCAATTTCGCCACGTCCGCCGGTATAACCCAGAACCCTTTTATCTTAAATGATTATTTTTTTAATGTAAAGAATATGATATAATCGGGATATAAGTTTTTAAAAGCTTAAATTCATATTTTTTTATGTTAAAAAAAGATCTGGTTAAACCCTTCGCCCGGCTTGGTATTAAAGATATCCCGGCTGTCGGCGGCAAGAATGCTTCTTTGGGCGAGATGTATAGCCACTTGAGCGCCAAAGGGATCAAGGTTCCTAACGGTTTTGCGACTACGGCTTATGCTTATAATTATTTTTTAGAAAGCACCGGCCTTAAGAACAAGATAAAAGCTATTCTGAAAGGCCTGGATACCAAGAATATGCGTGACCTAGCCGCCAAAGGCGCGGCGGTTCGAGGGGCGATTGAAAAGGCCGAGCTACCAAAAGATTTTTCTCAAGCTATTATCAAGGCTTATAAGCAATTATCTAAAGAAAACAAAGTTTCTAATCTGGATGTGGCTGTCCGGTCTAGCGCCACGGCCGAAGATTTGCCAGACGCTTCTTTTGCCGGCCAGCAGGAAACCTTTTTAAATGTTGTAGGAGAAAAAGATGTTTTAGCGGCCGTTAAAAAATGCATTGCTTCCCTCTTTACTAATAGAGCCATCTCTTATCGCGTCGATAAAGGCTTTGATCATTTCTCAATCGCCTTATCAGTCGGGGTTCAGAAGATGATCCGGTCCGATCTGGGAGCTTCGGGCGTAATGTTTACGATCGATACCGAGTCCGGTTTTGATAAGGCAGTCTTAATCAATTCTATCTACGGCTTAGGCGAGAACATCGTCCAGGGTCGGGTGAATCCGGACGAATTTTTCGTTTTTAAGCCGAGCGGGGCAATTATTTCTCGCTCGATCGGCAGTAAAGCTTTGCGGATGATCTATACTAAGGTCGCCGGCCACAGCAGAGTTAAAAATATCAAAGTTAGTCCGGAGGAGCAGGCAAAACAATCTATCAGCGATGCCCAGGTAAAGAAGCTGGCTGTTTGGGCGATGGCGATCGAGAAGCATTACCAAAAGCCGATGGATATCGAATGGGCTTTGGATGGCCGGACGCAAGAGCTTTATATAATCCAGGCACGGCCAGAAACAGTCCAGAGCCAGCGGGACTATAATGTTTTGGAAAGGTATCATTTAGGCCGGGCAGGCAAGCTGCTCTTAAGCGGCCAGAGCGTTGGTAATAAGATCGGGGTTGGTCCGGCTAATAAGATCATGAGCCTAAGAGAGATAAGCAAATTTAAGCCCGGTCAGATCCTGGTGACTGATATGACCGATCCGGACTGGGAGCCGATCATGAAGATTGCGGCCGCAATCGTGACTGACAAGGGCGGCCGGACTTGCCATGCTGCCATCGTTTCCCGTGAATTAGGCATTCCTTGCGTAGTGGGGACGAACAGCGCTTCTACCAAAATCAAATCTGGCCAAGCGATCACGGTTGATTGCTCTGAAGGCGAAGAGGGCCGGGTTTATGAAGGTCGTCTGCCTTTCAAGATAGAGAAAACTAATCTAAAGGATCTGAAGCGGCCAAAGACTAAGATTATGATGAATGTAGCTGAACCGGAAATAGCCTTTAATGATTCTTTCATCCCTAATGATGGCGTCGGCTTGGCTCGTTTAGAGTTCATTATCAATAATTACATCAAGATTCATCCCCTAGCGCTTCTGAATTTTAAACAGTTGAAAGATAAGGCAGTCAAAGCTAAGATCGAAAAGTTGGCTGTTGGGTATAAGGATAAGTCCCAGTATTTTGTCGATCGTTTGGCCCAGGGCGTGGCGATGATTGCCGCCGCTTTTTATCCGAAAGATGTGATCGTTCGCTTGTCAGATTTCAAAACCAATGAATATGCTAATCTGATCGGCGGCCGGGAATACGAACCAGTCGAATCTAACCCGATGATCGGCTGGCGCGGGGCTAACCGTTATTATTCACCTAAGTTTTTGCCGGCATTTGAATTAGAATGCCGGGCCCTGAAGCGAGTGCGTGATGATTTCGGTTTGAAAAACTTGAAAATAATGATTCCCTTCTGCCGGACCGTCGAAGAAGGCAAAAAGGTTTTGGAAATCATGGCTAAGCACGGTTTGAAACGGGGCCAGAACGGTTTAGAGGTCTATGTTATGGCGGAAATCCCTTCTAACATCATTTTGGCTGATAAGTTTTGCCAGATTTTCGACGGCTTCTCGATCGGTTCTAATGATCTAACCCAATTGGTTCTAGGAATCGATCGCGATTCTGGGGCTAATCTGGGCGTGGCCGGCATTTCCAATGAAAAGAACGAAGCCGTTAAAGTTTTGATCAGGAATCTGATTGCAACTACCAAGAAACACAAGCGTAAGGTTGGGATCTGCGGCCAGGGCCCGAGCGATTTTCCGGATTTTGCGGAGTTTTTGGTAGAATGCGGGATTGATAGTATCTCTCTGATTCCGGATACGGTCGTTTCAACGACAGCGGCCATCTTGAAAAAAGAAAAAGAATTAAGACGGCGTCGCGGTTTCTTATCTTTCTTGTTCTAAGATCCATTTCAGATTTAAAAATAAAAACAGCCCCGTTTTCACGGAGCTGTTTTTGTTATCGTGATTTAAAAATTATTATTCTAAGACTTCGATCTTGGCGATTTTGACACCGAATTTGACGGCATCGGTATGATTTTTCATCCAGACATCGACTTTTTGGCCGTTTTTAGGATGCATCCGATCACGGACCACGAAGATCCGGTCGCCGAATAATTCCGGAATCCGAACCCTAGTGCCCATTTCTAAGAAATTAGCGGCGATAGTATCCTCAACGCCATATTGGCAAACATTAAAGCCGGTAGCGGTCGTGCAGGGGGAATCATCGGTCTGGCCAACCTCAGAATTATAAGCAGTCAGTTTTCTAACGCTAGTACTAATGACTTTTTCGATTTTTGTCTCGCTTTTATTGCTAGCTTCGGCCTGCTTGTCCAGTTTATCCTGGATAATCTGGCTGATGCTGGAATCGGCCGTAGTACTCTTAGCCAAGGAGTCATTCTTGATGCTCAGATTTTCCATGCTTTGGGGCTGGTCGACTTGGGCATTGATTTCGTCGGCTAAGCTAGGCATGGCGAAAAACAAGAATTGGAAGCTTAAGGCAATAATAATGATCAACAGGGAATGCTGTTGTCTACTGAGAGGCCATAAGTCTTTGCCGAATTTAATCAATTTTTTCATAGATTCAGATTTTGACTATTTAAAAACCCTACCAAACAATTAAATCTAGTAGGGAATCTAGACCAATCTTTATATCATGCTGGCACTTGAAAGTCAAGGTAGGGGCTGGGGATAAGTATTGACAATATAATTAAAAGATGATATAATCAGTTTAAGTAAATCAGTGATGGTTTGCGAGAACATTAAAAATAGCTAATATTAATTAAAAAAACAGATATACCATGAAAAATGTAAGTATTTTTTCCGTAATTTTGGCCGTTTTTATTTCGGTTATGAGTCTAACCTCTGTTTCTGCCCAAACCAGGCAGGAAAGGCGTCAGATTGCCAATCTGGAAAAGGAAATTAGCCGGCTGAAATTTGATGCCGGCCGGATCCAAAATCAGGTCGAGGATACGACCTATTATATTAATCTTGAAGGCCGGATCCAGACCGAAATCAGTCGCTTAAAAAGCGATACTACCACTCCGGGTAGCGTGCAGATCTATATGTCAGCTAAAAAACAGTTGGCTGAAAGGAAGACTCTGCTAGGTAGAATCCAAAAAGATCATCAGGCAGCGGTCCGTAAAAACAAAAATCTTATAGATCAAGCCAATGGTCTTTATTCAAGGATTGGCCAGCTCGAAAAGAGCCGTAAGGTGATTTTCGACCGCTATACGACCACCACCAGTATTCCCCGGGAAATGACCCAGAACACGACGAAGCGTAGGCTTCAAGCCAACGTGATTCGTAGAGAGGAGTCATCCCTGGACGTCCTTGAACATCTCCCTATTTATGGGGATATGGTAGACACCACTATAAGATTCAAGGTGGTGTTAGAAAACACCATGATGTGGGATGTAACAATTCTGGTCAAGCCGGTCAACGGCGGGTTGGAACAATCAATCGTTCTTAGTCCTGGTACCATGACAGAAATTAATCTTATCCCTGGTAGCTACCAGGCAGTAGTAAAGGCTAACAACACTGGCCGTTTGGTCGGAACCGGACCGCTCACAGTTTCCCGTGTAGTCAGGGATTACAAGGGAATCGAGTGCCATGGTTTCGTGACCACGCCAAAATATTAAAATTAAACGCAAGTAATCAGCGGATAGATTACAGAAAAGGGCAACCCAGTGGGATGCCCTTTTTTCATTGGCTTAGTTTTTGTTATTTTCAGCCGCTGGTGACGATATTGGTAGCCGGCGCCATTTCAAACGGCAATTTATTGAAGACGAAGTAAGTGATGCTATAAGCGGCCAGGACGATCAAAAGGCCGATTGCCGCTGACTTGATGGTCGCCAAGGATTTCTCAACTTGCTGTTCATTGCCGGCGGCGGTCATCCAGCGGAAACCAGCAAAGATTATTAAAACCAGGAAAATGACCGCTAAGAAGCCTAACATAATCTCGACTATCAGGGCGATGATCGTGCCTAGGCTGGTTTCAGCAAAACCAGCCTTGCTACCGAAATGGCTAGCCTGGGTGTTAAGATTAATAGCCGAAGAAGAAGTAGCGGCTAAACTGGGGTTTAAATTCAGCCAGGCTAAAAATAGGATTAGGGTCGGAATTACTAAATATTTAAGTCTTTTCATAAAGGTTTATTTTAAAGTGACCGGGATAAGGCCGCTATTAACGATGAAGGTCCAGATCGCCCAGGCGCCCAGGATGATTACTAGGCCGATGATCGAGCGGGTCATCGTATTCTTGGCTTTTTCAATTTTTTGTTCATTACCACCAGCAGTCAGCCAGTTGTAGCCGGCCAGGACAATCAAAATAATGAAGATAACCGCTAATAAGCTAAGGAAGGCGGCGGCAATCTGTCCTAAAATCTCGGATAAGGTGTATTCGTCAGCGGCTTGATAGGGTCCTTGATCAGAGCCGATGGCCCGGAGCTTGTTAAGAGGATTATTGCTGACTGGGGTATTGGTTGCGCTTTCTTGGGCAAAGACAAAATAGGGCAAGACCAGGACGGCCGTCAGGGATAGGATGATTAGCAGAGCTTTGAGTTTTTTCATACGATCTATTTTAGATAAGGCAGGAAAATATTCAAGATGAAATAACTGATAGCATAAGCGCCAAGAACGATCAGAAGACCGATAATCGCTTGAGTCAGGGTATCTTTGGCTTTGTCTAATTTTTGTTCGTTTCCGCGAGCCGAGAACCAACCCCAGCCGCCGTAAATGATAAAAGCCAGGAAAATAATTCCCAACAAGGACAAGACAATATTGATAACACTCTTGATTATCGGTTCGATCGTATCATTAGTGCCCCCGGTCGTTATCTTGCCGACATCATAACCGGCCTTATCGGCTACGCAATCTAAAGTATCGTTACCTTTACAAACATTGCCATCCCTAGTTTTGAAAGCATCGCCCAGATTGAGATTTTGGGGGTTGATGCTATTGGTCGTCGAACTAGCCGCTAAGGCAACATTCAGGTTCAGACTTAAAGCGATAATGACCAAAGCAGATTTTAAAAAAAATTTAGCCCTCATACGATTCCCTTGAATGATTGGCTAGCAATACTCTTCAGGACAAAATAACTGATAGCGTAAGCGGCGGCGACGACGACTAAGCCGATCGTGGCGTTGGCAATAATAACTTGGGCTTGGTCGATCTGTTTATCGTTGCCTTTAGCTGTCATCCACTTGATACCGCCGAAGATCATGAGGCCGAGGAAGATGACGCCGACCAGGGACAGGACGGCCGTGATCACTGGGCTAATAAAAGCATTCGGATCATTTTTGCTTTGATTAAAACCGGCTTTGCCGCCAGTCTGGCTCAAACCAGTGTCATTGGTGAAATTAAAAGATTCCGCTCCTGCCCAGAAGGGAAAAAGCAGACAGCTTAGAAAAACCAAGGATAATAAGTTTTTTTTCAGCCCAGTCATTTTAAGTGCCAGAGTTAGTTAAGATATTGCCGATATAGGCGGTAATCGCGTAAGCGGCGAAGACAATGATCAAGCCGATAATCGCGTTGATCATCAAATCTTTGGCTTTGGACACTTGTTGGTCATTGCCAGCGGCGGTCATCCACGTAATGCCGGCGTAGATCATTAGTACTAGAAAGATGATACCAATGAAAGAGAGGATGATACCGATGATTTGGCCGACGCGGACGCGGGGATCGGTAGCAGAGAA
>Ga0265297_10003717_pt1 | contig 26917 bp, 30 predicted proteins | sample Munlanlwell13791_FD_192502 | JGI IMG/M metagenome (GOLD analysis project Ga0265297, IMG submission 192502) | Leachate microbial communities from a municipal landfill in Southern Ontario, Canada - Leachate well 137-91 | ecosystem: Engineered > Solid waste > Landfill > Unclassified | place...
AGTTTGTTCAGTAAAAGATTTAGCACTCCCTAATAAACCTTTTGAGGCAGCTTCGCTTATGCTACCGCTTTTATCATAAGCGTTTTGAAATTGCGCGCCAATCAAAAGAAGATTTCCTGCTGGGCCCAATACTTGAGTTGACCTATATTTATCCCCAATTTTAATTGAATTAGGCTTTCTGCCTTCTAATTCCCATAATTTTTGTTCAGCTTCAGAGCGGGGCTTATCTAATACAATCATCCCTTTGCGTAATAAATAAGCTCCTAAAGCAAGAATACCTATACCGGTAAGCCCTCTCCCCATGCCCTTAGCGAAATCTCTTTGGTTGAATTTACCCTTACCAGCATTTAAGAATATAGTTTTTACTATACCTACTGGAGAATAATTTAATATTTGCATAGCAACAGCAGAAGGGGTCTTGCTAAAAGGAAGAACAAACTCTGCGCCTTTTATTTTCTTTAGATGCCCGGCGGCTTCGCTCAATAAAGTTTGGTTCTGGAATACTGCAATTTCAGCATCAGCTATCGCTAAAATAAGCATATCATCAGTAGGATTAGCTACTAAACCATCAATGAATTTATTGGCTTCTTCACCTTTTAATCCCTTATTCATTGCTTGGACTTTTGCCTGTTCATAAAGTGAACGCGCTTTTGCTCCATAATAAAATGGCTGGTCTTCTGCCCCTAAGATACTAAAGACGGTTTCTTCGTATTTCTGTAATCCTTTGGCAAACTTATTTTTTCCAAAACTTACCCTACGATAATCATACTTAGTCAAAACATTTCTCTCGTCATATCCAGTCTTAAGAAAACGCCATCCTTTATCCGCGCCTTCTTTAATCCCCTTTAAACCTTTAGTAGTAAAAGCGACTGCTCTTTTCTTAGTGAATAATGAGGTCATTTTATCAACTGCGATAGCAGGAATATCTTTTATTACTTCTGTTCCAAAAGCATGGCTGAAATTAGCAAGAATATTTACGCCAGTAGTTTTTAATCCAGTAAGCAAACCGGCTTTCCATACCGCAACTACTTTGTTATAAATAGGAGTAGGCACTAAATCAGATATATAATTTTGTAAATCCCTAAACTTTATTGCCTTTTCTTCTCCTTCAGGCATCTCTTGTATTTCTTTCATATTATCAATAATATCTTTTGCTTGTTCAGGAGTAAGTTCAGGTATTCTCTTTTTTAATCCTAATATTCCCCCTTGCGTTTTTTCAATTTCTGCATTATATTTCAATATAGTTTTAGCGGCAAATCTAATTTGACCTTCAGGAGTAAGCCGGGAAAGGATAGATGCCGCCTGAACTGAGCGGCCTAATTCGGTAAGTCGTTTTGCCATATCATTGCCCAATTCTGACGCTTTCTCATAGAGCGCTTCTTTTGTTACACCTTCTGGAAATTTATCCGCTTCTTCAGAATAATACTTAAGAAGTTCGGCCCCGATAGCAATAGAGCTATCATCTGTTCCTTCGCTTGCTATTTTTTCAGCTTGGGGTAAATTATCTTTAATTAGGTTTTTTGCTTTCGTAGCAAGTCTATCAGTAGAGCGCGGTACATACTGTCCTGATACTTTTAGTATCGGGATTTCTTCCTGTATGGAGTCAATAAAACCTCTTGGTTTCCAATCAAAACCCTTGCCTTCTCCTTTTGGCTTTCCAGCCTCTGGTATCAATGCCGAACCTCTTAATCCCAATGCTTTATAAAAAGGCAGATTATCTGCAGCCTGCATAATGGCAGCTCCAAGTTCGGGGCTTTGTTTTGTCGTTTGGATTACATAATCCACAGTTAATCCCTCTTTGGGTATCTTTATTCCTTTCTCTTTGAATAATTCTGTAAGACGCGGCAATGCTTCTTTAAGAACAGAAGTAATCTTTGCGTTTTGTATCATTTTAGGAGTAAGCATTATTGCGCCAGTAAGTCCCATTTCCAATATATCAACACCTGTTTTTATTCCAGTTTGTTCTGTTTTAATCCCCATAAGTTCAGATAAAGATAAAGGTTTATATTCATAGTTTTGATCTTCAGGAGTAGATGTATATTTTGCAGCAGGGAAAGCCCCATATTTTAATGCCGCAGATACAGCGGAAAACTTGACCAAACCCTTCATAAAGGGTATTATGCCGAATTTGCTTATTACTCCACCCCCAACGGCAACCATTCCAACATTAAGTAAAAAATCATTCATTGCTAAGTTTTGTGCAGCCCTTGTATATATTCCCTTTCCAGAAAGATATTTGTCTAAATCTTCGTGGATAGCGGATATTTCCTTTCCTTGTTCTTTTTCTTCTAACCCGCTTTCCTTAACGCGATTTATCTCATTAAGTGCCAAAATTGCCCTTGCTCCTATTTCTTCTTTATCAGAATGTAAGCCTACCTTAGTCAATATGCTGTCTTTTAATCTGCCAAGTATAGATTGAGGATTTTTGGATGCTTCAAAAAAATATTCCCCGGATGATGAATAAGCATCTTTGCCATATTCCGATACCCTCAAATTATGACCTATATCGTGTTCATCCATATCGGGAGCAAAGCCGATTGTTTTGTTCTTATCTTCTAAATAAACTGTCTGTTCTGGCATTTTTATAAATCGTCAAAATCAATTCCGCTGTTAGAAATAATAACATTACTCTTAACTTGTGGAGTTGACTTTGTCTTTATCTTGCTTTCCTTTTCATATACTCTCTGTATCTTATTCCGGCTTGCTATAATATTCGGCACATCTTCTAAGAGTGCCGTTTGCGGATTATATTTTTTAATGTAATCCTTTTGGACATCTTTTAATATCTCATCAATCCGCGCTCCTTGAGCATTTTCCTTATCCACCCTATTAAAAAAATCATAAACAATCTCTGATGATACCTCTGGCATCAAACTTAAACTATTCTTTACCCAGCCTTTTAAGGCTTCTACGCTAAAGTTAAGGCGCATATTTCTGTTTTTATCTTGTTCAGAGAAAGTTTTATTGATAAGTGCCTTAGTATCATTTGCCGTTAATTTATCGGAATTGTTAAGAATAAAATTATTTATCTCATCAACAGAATTTTTCCTTGTCTGCATTTCTCTAATTTGACTATAAATCTTAAAATTAGTTTCATTAGCATTAGGAGTATATAATTCTTTAATCAACTTTTCTCCGTCTTTGGGTTTAATGTCTCCGTTAAGCATAGATGATTTTATTTGTTCATAACTCAAGGTGTTTTCTGTTTTAGCAATAATCATATTGGCTAAATTCTGTTCTTGATTAACATTTTGATTAAACTCAAACAAGCGTTTATTGCGATTAATTTTTAATTGTATTCTCTCAAGCGCTTTACCTCTTTCTTGTTCTGGTAAATTTTCATAAGTTCCCTTATTCCCTAATTTTAATTGACTATAAACATAAGAATTGTCCAAGTCAGTAGCCATATCCTTACCAATATCTGCATCAACCTGTGCTACTGCCCATTTAGAGGCTCTTTCTGCTCTATTCGTTGCCGCATCTTCCCTGCTTAAAAATCCACCGGCTACCATTTCCTCTAACTTCTGGTCGTGTTTTAATATGATATTCCTACGCTGTTCAGGGCTTATTGCTGAGATATAAGCGTCTTTTGCGTCATTATCATAGACAATCCAGTCGGCTTTGCCGGAGTCAATGGCTTTCTTATTGAACCCGTAATCTAACTTTATCCTTGCTGTTAAGATATCGCCTTCAGCTTCAGTTAAAAAATTATTCTTTACCTCTTGCAAAGAGATTGATGAGCTTGCCTCTTGCCTTGCTTTCTCAAGTTCGTTATAATATTTAGTCCGGGTAGCTGTATCAAAGTTAGGTTCAGCGGCCGCCTTTTCTCCTATCTCTGCTACTCTTGAGTTAAAAATATTCTGCGCTTTTGTTTTCTCGGCTACAATAAACGCCTTTTGCAGCATATCACTATATTCGCCTATTGCTTTGCCTGCGCCTGATATAGCATCCCCTGTATCAAATTGAGATTGCTGAATAGTCCTTACAGGGACTTCTCTTGATATTATTGTGCCACCCGGTTGACTTCTTGGTATGCGAGCCATCCTACTCCCCTATCTTTTTCTTTCCAGCAGGCACAGAAGCCCTGCTTTCATATAATTTATATCCTGCTGATAATAACGACCTTGCTACATTTGAATAACCCTGTGCCATATATCCCGCGCCTTGCGCCTTATATGATAATGCCTCTGACCTGTATCCTTCTGCGGTAACCTTGTCATTTATGTTCTGCAAGGATAATTCAAGCTCTAAATTGGCTCGGCTGTCCACCATTACATCAATAGGGCTTCCTGTCATTGCCCGGACACCTGATTTGGCATATCCGGCAATCTGCGCCCCTTCTAAAGTCTTCATTTCTTTTCTTGCCCGGAGCGTTCTTAATCCGATATTGGTTTCTACTAACGCGGCTTGTGCTTCTGCTACTTTAGCGTTATATTTAGATATTTTCTTTGCCTGCGCCGCAGAATACATAGAGCCAAATGCTTCTAAAATACTGCTTACTGCCGATATATAACCTAATCTCTGCGCCGCTGTAAGTGCCATAATTAACTCCTCAACTTTCGGAAACTTCCGATTTTATCACTATACATAGAATATTCAACGGCAATGGGTCGCTCTGCCTGATGAATATTTCATCGTCGCTGCTCCAACCTGATTTAAAATGCTTTGCCACATCGCCGGTAATCATAGCGGGCGGCTCGCCAAGCGGGTCATTGACATTACCAAAGAATACAGTATCAAGATTATCCTCATCAACGCCTATCTTCAATCCTAAACTCCTATGAACCCTTACCGTGCTTAAATAAATCTTGCGTTTCTTGGTTTGCCCTGTGCCTTGCGCGCTTCCGTCGCTTAACTTTAATAATTGCAAATCACCGTTATACGGAAGCCCAGCGTGAACAACCGCAGCCCTGCGGATTAAATTTATCGCACCTGATACAACCGTAAATGTCTGCTGGTCTGCTGGAAGTCCCGCGTCAACGGCTACGGATACTGTTTCCCCTTCTAAGTGGTCTAATCCCGATATAGCAGTTACCATTGACCTTATTTCGCCGCCGGATATATAATCATCAAAATTAGAACCGTCTATTAAGTTATCGTCTAAATCTGTAATCCTGAATGTTGTCGCACCTGCCGCCGATACTTTGTAAAAATTACCGTTTAACTGCGTCATTCCGACGACATTGTCTATTTTTATCTGTTGCGCCTCGGCAAAGCTCGCTCCTGAAAAAGTTATCACTACAGGATTTGCCGTTGATGCCGCTGACATAGTAACAGGATTATCTAAAGTTAAACTGCTATCAAGCCGGATAGCATCCCAATCATCAACAAAATCCTCATCACTAAAATACTCAACATAACGGACATATCCACCGTTAATATATCTTTTTACGACTACCCAGACCTGGTCTTCTTCGTTCTCCTGCGGGATTATCGCTATTGACTCAAAAACACCGCTTCCCCTACTATCACGCCCGGCTGATAACCTGCTCCAACCGACAACATCTTGCTTTACATTCCTTGTTAATACCGCAATCTGCCCATCATTTCTTACTATCCAAATCCTGTCATTAGGCGCTTGCTGATGTGCTATGTCTTTTGCGCCTGTTCCGTCCCGTAATATATGGTCTGCTAATAAATTGGCGTCATCGGCATCCTGCCCGTCAAGCTCAAGAGAATATCCAAGTTCCCTTAATCTGTTAAGGTTGCGCTGGACATAATAAATATAAGCCCCGATAGTATTCGGCCTTAATGCGCTTGCCCCGTAATTGGTATCTAATTTAACATCAATATCGCTTGGAGTTATAATTCCTGCGTTTCCTCTTGCCGAGAAAGTCCCGCCGAAAGTCCCTATTGATAATGCTCTTGGCGTAGATATAAGCCATTTAATAGCGTTTAACTCTAAAGAAGCAACCTTAAAAGTTACGGCATCAGCATCATCAGAACCCGAGTCAAAACTATCATAAGCCCCAACATAAGAACCCCAGATATTCTGTGATTGATGAGTTGTAGCCGCATAGAATAATCTCTGCTCGTGGAAACATACCGTAGCGGGCCAGCCACGATAATCGCTAAAAGCCCCTTCTGACCAGTCCGTTGTAGCCGCCGGGCCAGTGGCTAAATCCCCTGCTGAACCGTCCGGCTCTGCCTGGACAGTTCCTATGACTATTTGAGCTGTGCTTACTGATGTAATCCTTACTACGCCGCTCTTAACACGCCATAAAGCCCCTGAATGAGTGGCTACGAATATGCCGGTTGATGCGGTAAGCGTGGTTGCCCCTGTATCACTTGAAGGCGTGATTGTCGTTGCGGTTATATTGCTATCAAGAAACGGCCCTCTTACAAAAGGAACTTCGGTAAGTGTGAATACTACTGCGGATGTCCTTTGCAGTTTTCTTGGCTTATGCGAGGAATGAGTAATATACATTACATCATTTTCCTGCGCGTAATTAAGGTCAAAAATCTGCGCTTCGGTATAAGGAGTAGTAATCTCAACAGCCCCACCGCCCGATACTACCTGTGCCTGATTAGCATAAAAGCGCATATATAAATCGCCAATCTCAACAATATATGCCTGCGTGGTAGATACCTGAAATGGTATAATGCGTGTCGCCTTACTTGATGTTTTTACCGCGGCTACAAATTGAGTTCCAGGACGGAATAATGCCCCGCCTACCTGGTCTATTAGCCAGTTCAATAATATCTTACAGGCATTGGCGTATTTTGCTAAATCAAACCTGCCGTAAGATTTCGGCGAGATCTCGCCGGCGGTAAAGTTGTTTTGGGTAGAAGTCGTTTTCATTTTATATCCAGGGATGCCAAGTTTCGCCTACATATGTTTCATATAATCCTGAACCTGAAAGCCGCGCCCTTTCCCATTCATCCATTATGGGTTGTTGCGCTGTATCCTGCTGTGAGTCGGAAGCTATAGCTCTTGGCAATCTTATAGTTTCATATTCTTTGAATAGCGTTTCTGCCATTCCTTTTGAATCGCTAAAAGCAAAACATATCTCTGAAGCAAGGCGAGTGGCAAAGGCGGTTATAAATTGAGGAGAATATTTAGTCGGGTCATCAACCCGGGCGGTATAAATAATCTTTAACTCATCAAGGTTGCAAAGTATCCCGTCATTTTCAATCTTTACTACCGCTGACCTTGAATTGGTATAATTGAGCTTTATAAAATCAGACGGCTTTGCGAATACATAATTAAGCCCGTCCTCTGTCATTGCGGGGGTTGTATCCAATAACGCAAGCTGAGCTCTTTTTTGAGTGAAAGTCCAGGGATGTTCCGCTAATAACTCATCAAGTATATAATTCCATACCGCGCTTATCTTGCGCGCCTCTTCGCTTTCTTGGGAAAAAGAAGTTATCCTCTCCGCTCCTATTTTAGTAAGAGCCATATTAGCGATAGACAACTTGCTTCTTGTATCGCTAACCTCGCTGATTGCAAAGCCCTGTGCCATTAACCTGAATGACTCTTTTACATCAAGAGTAGTATTATGTATTACTACTGTATAATTATCTTCTGCAAGCGGGGTAAATGCCTTAATCCAGTTAGTATCAAAATCAAATTCCATACTGCCGGAAGCAGAGGCGGCTTGAAATTCAGAAGTAGTGAAGTTATAATAATAATCATCTGAACCCCTGCGGATAATAATTGTTACTGTGTCAGTAGAAACACTATCCTGGAATGAAACTGGTATTATAAACTCTTCCCCGACAGCTATCCTGAATATATTTATCATAATTTACCCCTTATCTATTTGAGCGTATCATTTTCTCTAAACCTTGATACTCGTCGCCGTCTTTTGCCCCGTTTGTATTCTGATAAACCGAGCGTATATATGCTCCGGCTTTTCCTGTATATCCGCTTGATAAATCTACATTCCAAATATCTCCGGCGGCAATATCGCTTAAATCATCAAGCGTTGTTTTTACTCCTGATATAGAATACCCTGCCTTGTCGTTATTAGTCCCTACGGTTACTGTTCCGGTTATTGTTCTCGCCTCAACCGCCCATACATCGGCTGCAGAATGCGTAGAAAAGCCAGTAGCTTTATAATCATCAGGAGTAGTTAAAGCTCCACCCGTTATAGTGCGTGCCTCAACTGCCCAAACATCAGCAGCGGAGTGTGTAGAGAACCCGGTAGCGGTAGCCCAATCACCCTGATTATCATATAGGTTTTTTAAATAAGTCCCTGCTTTTGTCCCCTCGTAAGCGGATATATTAGTATCCCAAACATTAGCGGCGGTAAGGGTAGAAGTTCCTCTTGATGATACCGTAGCGTCAAGGTTTGTTTCAACAAGCACTCCGTAAGTATTAGCCGAGCCATATGAAGCAACAGCTGCGTTCCATACAGCGTCAGCAATTACAGCGTCGGAAGTGGCATCAGCAATAGAATACCCTGTTTTATCCCAAGTCGTCAGAGTAGTTACTGTCCCGACAGTTGAACCATCTAAATCTATTGTTGTGCTATCTTCGTCTAACGCGGTAAGTGTTCTTGCGGCAGTTCCCCATACTTTATCTGCTGCATCTTGTTTAAATTCAGAAGTAGTTATAGCGTCGGCTGCGATCGCCCCGGAATCAATGGCATTATCAGCAATAGCGTCGGCATCAACCGCACCCGTTGCTATCGCATCAGCCGTAATTACGCCATTAGCAAGCCCGTTTACCGTTGTAACTGCGGTTGCTGTGCCGGTGGTCGTAACCGTATCAATAGCCCCACCTGTAACATTTATCACACCACCGTCATCAGTTGTAGCGAATAATAACGGGTCGCCTATTATTGTCCTAATAAGTATTGTTTGAGTTACCGCATCTGTAGTTGAAGATTTTACCTGTATAATAATATAATCTGCGTTTGTTTCGGCTTGGGTAAGTGATAAATAATACTGCCCTGTTTCTCCGATTTCTGTTGCTTCATTGGTGCAATCTGCAAAACCGTCGGGAGCTGCGCCGTCCGCGAAAGTATCTATCTCGCTATCCAGCCCTGCCGCACTTGTTATCAGCGTGCCGTCATTCTTCATTATAGGAAATACCAAGTAGGTCGCCACATTTTTCTGCCGGACAACCTCAAGCGCCTGTGCTTGCTGTGTAATCAAGAATAAAGCTAAAAATATGCCGAATATCTTTCTCATCTTAATATTCCCCTTCCTATGCCGACGCCTATTTCGTGTCCGATATATGTTGATGTCGCGCTTGGTAATATATTGAAGTCGTCTATTATAACCGTAGTGGTCGAAAGTTCATCTCTCCAAATAAGGTTAAAATAAGTTCTCATTGAGCTAACTGTAAGATAATTTATGCAAGAATAGGCATTAGTCCAGTTTATCCCGTCTGAAGAATAATCCCAATAGATCGTTCCGCCACTTTCTCTAATCCCAAGATAACGATATGTATCGGCATTATAGGTTTCGGTATAAACATAGTCGGTATAAACATCGCTCGATGAAACATAGATATGAATATCCCCTCCAAAAATCGTCCAAGTTGCATATTCAGTACCATCGTATACATAATATTGAAACTCATAATATAAAGATTGGTCACCAGCATTAATTATTTTAATTGTTGAACCTGAACTAATATAATCAAGGTAATCTTTAGAACGAAGATAAGCTTCTGATGCTGAACCAGTAGTAGTTATTTCAATCCTTTGGTTAGTTTCTAATATTATAGCAGGATAATAATTCACCCACTTCGTAACATCTATGGAGTTGTCATCAAAATTATCTGTAAGAGTGCCGATTAAAGCCCCCTGCGCCACGAAAGGAAGCAATAGGAATATAAGGATAAAGAAGAGTTTTTTCATTGACTTTTCATATAAGCAAGAAACATTATCATTATTAAAATACAATGCGGTTGATTTAACGGAAAGTAATAGCACATTGAAGCCATAATCATCACAAGCCCGACGAGGCAATGTATATTATCCGTCCTTAATAATTTTATGATTAAAGATAGAATAAATCCTGCGATTAAAGTTATGCCAAGTAATCCTGTTTCAAAAAATAACTGAAGCCAGTCATTGTGAAGATTGCGCCATATTCCTTCTTGGGCGAATACTCCTTTGCCTAATGCTGGAAATATCTCTTTAAATGTTCCAATGCCCCAGCCGAGAAATGGATGCTGAAAAGATAATCTTAATGCTTCCTGCCACGCTGGGCCGCGCACAAGAGGAAACCAGTATATTACCCTGCATAAGATTGCGTATATCAGCACTACTGAAACAAGCGAAATTATAATAAGTTTCAGTCGCCTTGGCTTCCTGTATGCTATCAAAAACGCCCCTATTACAATGAGCAAGCTCTTTAACTGCATAGAATTGCCGACAGAGCCATAAATAATATTGCTTTTGCGCCCGAAGTTCATTAAAGCATCAATGTTCAATACTTGAACACATACAAGGAATAACTGCAATATAAAGACGGTAAGTAAGATATTGTATATCGGCTTCCAGTTTTTAATCTTTGTGCAGAGGATATAGAAATAAACAAAGCCGGCAAACCAGATATAATTTGAGAAAGAAATATGCGGCGCTGCGCTAAAAAAACAATTTAAGAATGCGAATACCGAGAATATCTTTATGAATAAATCTACTTTGATAAACAGGGTATAAAACCCTAAACAAGCGGATAGCAATACTGCCCATATCCAATAGTTATTCGGCGGTAACAGGGCTAATGCTACCAAAGGAATTGCTATCAGATAGGGCAGTATTTTGTTCATTTATGCTATTGTCGCGTTTGCGCCTAAGATTATCCAACCTATGGTGTCGTCAACATAAAGCAGAGTTACATACTCCAGAGCCGCATCAAGGGTAATAGTCGCATACCCGGTTACGGTAGCAGGAGTTATAACAAATGTTTCTGAACCTGTCCTGGCTGCTAAACTAATATTTAATATTTGCCCTTTTGTGCCATTGGCTAAGGTCATTGCGTGTCCAGTATCGCCGTCGCTTGCCGCAATAATTACCGTTGAATAGCTTACGGGAATAACCCATACGCCGCTTGCAACAGCTCCCTCGCCGCCTGCGTTAGGCCCTGCTATATTCAGTTTAAGCGTCCTGCCGTCAAATGTAGGAGAACCGCCGTATATATCCAAGTCGGTAATTTGTCCAGCATCCGAACCTGAATTTTTATATCCTACCGCAGCAAAAGCCGGACTAATGGCAAGCAGGAGTATTAACAACATCAAAATGTATCTCTTCATAACTTCTCCTTTAAGTTAAGGGCAGAGGATTTCTCCCCTGCCCCGACTCTTTGCTTAGTCCTTAGTGTAGAAAATCGCTAACTTGATTGTGCCGGTTGCCGTTGATGCGCCGGTTGTATGGATTACAACCTGATTATCGCCGGATGCTGTGCCGATAACATAATCCATACCGTCAACTGTTTCAAGACGCTGGAATACGATTGCCCCAGTTCCGTCAACAGAAGCATAGCGGGTATAGTTATCGCTATCGCCTACCTCAAGAGTATTGTTTGCGTTTAAGGTAGCATCAAAGGACAAGATTATTTCCTGTATCCTTGCGCCTGCCGGTAATGTTCCACCCATTGTAATGGTGGAGTCTGATGCTAATGCGGATGCTTCATAGCTGTCAACAATACACTTCAAGCGCGCGTCCTGCACGCCTTCAGCGCATTGATTAGCAATGCCGCCTGCCGCAATCTTTGTTGCCTGAACTCCTAATACTTCTGACATGGTAAATTCCTCCTTGTTGGTTTAATTACTCTTAGCTCTCAACACAAGCAATTTCTACAACTCGTGCTTCTTCTAACCTTGTTACGCCTAAAGCTATACGGACATAAACCTGCCAAGCATAGTTTTTGTCAGGCCTTTCAGTTAAGCGTCCTTCAGCTTCTTTTTGTATGGCTAACTGCATACCTTTTTTCTGCCATGCGTAGCAAAGCCGGCGGCTTCCGCTGTCTGTTCCGAGTTGTTCGCTGTGAATGAATTTGAACCCGCAGAAGGTATCAATATCGCCCTGGACAAGAGCTTTAACCGTGTTGTAATCAGAGCTTGTTACCTGTGTAGTATTTAACAAATCTTCTTTCTGCTTGGAAGACACAACGATGAACCTGTCTTCCCTTTCAACTTCGCCGGCATCAAGAATTTGATTTGCTTTAGTGAGTTTGGCGATTGTTAATCCGCCGCCTACTGTGGTCTTCTGTGCAGCAGCAAGAGTTACAGAAGTAGAACCTGTTTTGCCGGTATATGCCGTAGCGTTAAAAGCTTCGATAATAAGAGCATCAACCTGGCGATTGATTGCGGCTTTCTTGGCTTGCATATAGGTTGATTTGGGGTCAACCAGCATTTGAAGCGCCTCAAACGGATCTTCAAGAGTGTTAGAAACAAAATAACGAGGTGTTACTCTACGCCTTCTGTGGTCGGCATCCTGAACAGGTGTATCTTGTAACCTGCTGGAAATCTCAACCATTGAGTCAGAGGCATATTGGTCGTAATACTTTTCTTCGCCTGTCCAGTTGGTATCAACCATAACTGCAGAACGAAGGCGATTATCCATCTGCTGTGCCAGCATGGTAATCGTGTCTTGATACGATTTAACAAACGCCGTCGATGGAGCTGACATTTTGTTCTCCTTTTTTTATAGAATTATGAGCCCGCCCTGTATGTTTTTTTATGACAAACCTTGCAAAGAGTTTTACCATTATTGATGTTCCAAAGCTCACTACAATTCAAAGCATCATTAAGATTTTTAATCTGATATTGCTTAATAATCAAACTAAATCTTTTTATGTGATGAGCTTCTAATGATTTTGTATTACCACACTCTTGACAAGTGAAGTTATCTCTTGTAAAGACATCGCTTCGCCATTGTCTATATTCAAAGCTATTACAAATTTTATTTCTTAGCTTGGAAGTTCCGCCTTTCCAACGAGGATGATGTTCTTTGCTTTTACTGCAACTAACACATCGCGTTGCTGCCCTGCGAGCCAATTGTTTTCCACAATCAATACAATATTTATAGCCCTTAAACATCGGTAATAATTCTCTTGGTCTATTTCTTGTCCAATGATTATCACCAGAAATTACAGGCGGAAAAATATCAGGATACAATTCATGCATTCTCAATCCAGCCAATCTGTTTTTCTCTAATTTTTCTGGTTGAGAAGCAATGGTTTTTTGTATCTCAGACATTGCTCGGCGATGTTCTATACTTCTTATATAAACACCAGACGAACCCACAACTTCTCCTTTTTGTTTTGTTTATTTACTCTTATCTAAGAGAGTATCCCTGAAGGGGTCTCTTTACCGCTTATGTGGGCCTACCTTGCAGCAGGGTATCCAATGATGATTTGCTACTTTAGAGATTGGCTATTTGACTTTGGGGGCTTTGGCTTGTCCCTTTGCTTCTTCGCCAGTTGTCTCCGTTACAAATTTATATGCTGCTTCTGCTACCGAGAAAATCTCGCCAGTATTCAATCCTGACTTGGTAGCAGTAGGTAATACAATCTCAACGCACTTTAATCTTATTTCTTCCCGGGTCATTCTGCACCGTCCGGGTATGCCACATCATAAAGCGCCTTGCGTTCTTTGATTAGCTTAGGATAGTTGGGGTCGTTTTGGTCTAATGCCATAATCCTCTTGTTAATATCATCAATCTTCTGCTTGGCATCAGTTGTAGTGGTTGATAAATCGCTAAACTCACCGTGATTAATACTATCCTCTGACATTTTCTTCCCTATCCCGGCAAGAACTTTTAATACAGCAGGATTATTGCCCAAATCCCCGAATGCTTCCTGCGCTTCTTTACCGCCGAATTTCTCAACAATACGCTTTGCGAGTGTAAGGTTTGCGGCGAACTCCGGGCCCCATTCAGTGCGCAATCTGGTCTCTGCATCTTTTGTCGCGGTAATAGTAATCTCATCCTGCTTGGCAAGATTAGCCGACAATGCCTGCATATACCAGGCGTGTAATCCATCAGCTTGCCCTTGCGTAAGCCCAAGTTTATGGGATAATCTGGCAAACGCAGCCGCGCCTTCAGGTGTAACTTTTATCGCAGGATGTAATTTCTCAATAGGAGTGAATTTATATAACTCCGGCTTTTCAGGGCGTCCTAATGAATTATAGAACTTGTCTTTCTCTTCTTGCGGCGCGTCGTCTTTAGGGATAATCACACCCTTGCGCCCGACAAGCTTAACTGTTTCAAGATGCCCTTTAGCAAGCTCGGAAATATCTTTGTATTTGGCGATGTTCGGATCGCTTCTTATTTCTTCAGGTATCTGTTCAATACTCCCGATAGTTGATGCCTTTGTTTTGGTTTCTTTGTATCCCGTAGCCAATTCCTCTACGGTCTTGAATGTCGCTAAATCCTGGTCTCCTGCGAATGTTTCGGGTAACGGTGTGCCTTGTGGCGGGTCTGTTACTACTACTTCTCCCTTGTTTCCCAACTTCTGATTAAATTTCATCAGGGCATTCAGTATCCTTCCTGGGTGAATGGTGTCCTTAAAAAACATTTATTCTTCCCTTTCTTTTTCTGTTTCTATTGGTTGTAATCTGGTTTCTATCATTAATACGATTGTCCTTTTACCCTCATTAGCGAATGTTTCTCTGTCGGTATCGGCAATCGTAGAGATATAATTAAAACAGCGTTGCCTTAAATCTTCTAAAACAAGCTGTCCGTCGTCGGAATTAAATACTCTCATATATACTTGTGATAATTGTTCGTCAGTCAATGTCAATAGCTTCTTAATTAAATCGTGGCGCATATCTTATATCCCAAGCCTCGGCTAACCTATGGAACTTTTTATAATTAATATTATGCTCTTTAAACATTGCCTTGCGAGCATCAAACTTACCCTCTTCATTTTGTTTAAGCATCCAGGCAAGCCGTTCTAATATTTCTTGGTCGCTCTCGCGCTTAATCATCCGGTTATTCCAGTTAATAAAACTTTTCTGCATTAGCTCTTCTTCAGCTAAAGACATATTCTCCGGCTCATAAATATGCTTTAATACAAGGCGTAGAAGATAAGGCAAATCAGCTACCTTGCGATTATGAACTTTGAATAACATTATTTACTTGCTCCTGTTTCTGCCATTGTTTTATCTATGTCCGCGCCAACCTTAACCGTGTCAGCTCCCTGTTGCATAAGAGCCATACTTTGCGCCATTATTGCCTGTTGCGCCCGGGCGTCTCTTATCGCTTTTACTTCCTCGTCAGAACGCAAAATGTCGGGATTAATTCCTTTTATTCGCGACACAATATCCACAACCTTGTCTTCGTTGATTTTATCAAGCACTTCCGGCTTGACTGAAGCAATAGCGCCGACATTCCCCAGGAAGCTCTCAATAGCAAACATTTCGCTTTCTCTCTGTGCTTTAGCAAGAGGAGAGATATACACAATATCCATTTCCTGGTCTTTAATCATATTCGGTGGCTCTGGCAATTCTCCGCTTCGGTATAAAATATTGAATACCCTTACAAGTAGAGGGTCTAATACTTCATCGGTAAATCTTCCAACAACCGGCCCAAGCAAAACCATATTCTCGGCAATCCTGCGCTGAACTTCCGGCACGGTCATTTGCTTTGTAATATCTGACAATGCCCTGAATAACGGCACAAAGAAGGTTTCCTCAATGGCTCTCTTTTCCATATCCATTACTTCAAGATTTATCGGGATATTGCCGGTTGAAGGTATTGTTTGCAGGTCATCTTTACTTGTGCTTTTAGGGTCTCTGTAATTCAATGCCGAAGGATTAAGATTAAGAGGCAAGATAAACCCGCGTGAAGGAAGTATTAACGGAGGATCTGATTGCTTCATTGCAGCCCTTAACATTGTCCTCTTCTGCGCGTTTAACAGTTTAATAGCGGCTAATGCGTCCATAGCCGGGGAGAACCCGAATACATCACTTGCGTCTTTGTAGAACCTGCCAACGACATAAGGAAAATCAAAGAACCCGCTTTCTTTTATCAGGTGTTTTTTTGTCTTCTCAACCCAGCAAGAAACAAAAGGCATATTTACCGCGTCATCTTTGTTACTATCCCGGTAATCTCTTGGGCCGACATAATGCAATATCTGGACTTCATCCTGCGGGTTATCTTTAATCTTTTCTAATACAATCTCACCGGCATTATTGCCCCATAAATCAAACGCCTGCTGGACAGTCATTGTATAATTGCGATATACTCTGTTTACCCTGCCTTGCGCATCCTCTTCAATATTTACACCATTAAGCGGGCATATCGTAAAGCGCACCTTATCTTGAATATCATCAAGAACAAGTATCGCTCCTGTGCCGAAACATCCGGCATCAGTATAAAATTCCTGCATTGTGGTATCAAAATTGGATGAGTTAAGCACGCTGAATATCTTGTTTTCAACACGATTGAACCATATCCTTACTTCAGGAAACTCCATAAAATCTATATTGCGGGTCTGCATTGTGAACCACTTGGAAGCAGGATTGGTAAGGTTAGAATGAAAACCAGCGGACATAATCTTTAATGCCCGTAATGCCGTAGTATCAAAAAGGAAATTTAATTTTAACCTATCGCCTTTATAGCGGATAGTAGTTTGATTGGCTTTGCGAGGAAGAGTGTAATCAGCCAAATCTTGCCAATAGTTACGCCAGTTAGCATTCTGTCCGTCAAGTTTTTCGTTGCGCTTGCATAGTTTCTCTATGTCTATCATACTAAGCTCCTAATAATGTTTTCTTGGCTAAATCACCTGTTCCAAGATAGGACTCACCTGCAAGAGAAGTTTCACCGCCTGCTAATAATGTGGCTTTCCTTCTTTTTAATATAGCCGCTTCTGCGGTTGCGGCGGCTTCAGCCGGAGCTGCTTCTGCTCTTACTGCGGCATCACGCAAAGCCGCTTCTTGTTTTTCTGCGGCTTCTTTTTGTGTTTTAGTTTGCTCTTGTGAACCCATAATAGACATAGCTGTGCCTGCAAGAGCTGATACACCAGTCGCAATAGCAATCCCGCCTAATGTAGCAGAACCGCCGAGCGCTGTTCCTACTGCCGCAGCAAAAGGTATAAATGGCATCTCAATTCCTCCCGATAATCTTAAATTCGTTCATATCTTTATCCCACCAAGAAACTGTTTTGTAATCTTTCAATAGCTCTTTAAAATAATCTTGTATCTTTAATGGCTCGCCTGAATTGCTTGCCCCGAAGAAATGAACATTATCCCCTTTAGATTTATTAAATTCTTCAAGCAACTCACGGCTTAAATAGTAATCTTTGTTATTCTTTATTCTTTCCAACTGTTCATCTGTTACTTCAAAGAACAATGCTACCGCTTCAATAAAGCCATTCTTGGTAAGGATTTTCATAATCTATATTAAAACTTCTTTTTAATTTACTTTTAACATAGGGACGGATTAAACTCTTTTTCCTTGCATAAGGGATTAGAATTTAAATTGCTTCTTTAGCAACTCTATGTTAAAAGAAAGCGCGCTTTAAATATTCAACTTGTAAAGAGTTATGCAAGTCGAGGCTGTCAGGTTATATCCGTCTTTTATCACGACAGTCGTCCTCTCTTTTATCACGCAGGATTGACTATTACTTATGTTTACGCCCTTCTGCGATTTTTTCATCTATGACAAACCAAAAGCTGGTAAGGGAGTTCTTGTAATCCCTTGACCTAAAGTCAATAGTTCTTCATCATTTGTAATGCCTGACTTTGGTAATCCATTGTCTTCATCCGGCCACTTACGCATATCTTTAAAATCCTGTGCAAATCCCCATTGAAGCATCTTCCAACAATCAGCAAGCCCGGGGCTTCTACCTATTCTTTCTTTAATTTCTTTCTTGGGGATAAGTTGCAAATATCCTCTCTGCTCTTCATATTCATCAGCTTTTAATTCTTCTACCAAAGCTGTATCTTTAACATCAACGCCTGCCTTACCCTGCCATCCTCTTTTTTGTGCTGTAAATGCCGCTTCCGCGCGCATATTAAGATAAATTAACCTATCGCCTTCTTTTAATTCACTTGGCGCAGAACCGTGAAATTTAATTATTTCTATACCACGGAGATAATCTTTAGGCAAATTCATTAATTCCATATAAGTTTCAATACCTATCCCGTCGCAATCAACAATTATCCAATATCCATTTATTTGTTTGCATATCTCAACGGCTTTTATGGCTTTCTCTGTCGGAGGCATAATTGTTTTCTTGTAAACATGTAATACCTCACCACCCCTGCCCGCCATAAATACATTATCATCCATACCCTCGCCAGCCGGGTCAACCGCAACACCAGAATTAGCTGAATGCTGCGCTAATAATCCGTGCCGGGAATACATATGACTTATTAAAGACGAAGGGAATACAACATTACGCGTTGTAACTTCCCAATCATTTAGAACAAATTGGCGGTATAATGGATTATTTTGTAATTCAAGTATCTTTAGAGAATTGAGGAAATCCTTTTCAGCGTGTTCTTTATTATCCCAAGTAGTTGCTTCAATTAACTCTGAAAACTTACCGTCATAATCTGGCAATGCCTGTTTGCAGGCGTTCTCAAGACCCTGCTCTTTCCATAAGGGTTTCATCCAATGGTCGCCTGCGTTAGCAATAACCCACCCAGAGCGTTCTGGTATGCCTAATTTCTTAAAATCTTCTGTTGGCTCAAGATGTCGTCTTAATCGGCCAAACAACATAAAGAATGCTTCATTACTATCAAGTTCTTCGCCTTGTTCAATATAAAACCAACCAAGATTAATATTCTGCTGATTGATAGAATCAAGTTCATCAATATGCCGAAACATTGTTATTGAGCCATTAGGATCAACAAGGTTTCTTTCCGCGCCTACTGTAAGCCCTGTATATTTCTCAAAATCTTTTAAAGTAGAATCTGACAAAGAACGAAATGTTTTACGAAAAATAACTCCAAGATTATTAGGGATTAACTTTGAATATATCCGAGAGCGTGATATAGCAAGCATTGTTTTGCCGGTATTCCAACCACCGACAAATGCAGGATGTCGGGCTTTTGAATAGACAAAATCATATTGGAACGGTTTAAGAGTTATCTCCATTAAAACTCAACCCTACTTACTTCTGCTACTGGCTTTCGTTCCTCCGGAGTGATTAGAATAATTTTAGTAATGCCCCCTACGACATTACCAGAGTGTTCTACTCTATGTTTAATACGCTCTGTCATTTCACAAATAGAATTAAAATATTTATGGCGGGCATTCCAATCTTCAACTTCTACAAAATCATTGGAATTTTTATTGATAATTAATTTATCGGCATCTATTGACTCGGCATTAGGTTTTGAAACAATAACATTACAAGATTGCAACTTCATAGCATTCAGACCTTGTAAAGCGTGAGTAACAATAGCTTTATCAGTTAATCCAGCTCGCTCAAATTCATCTGCCAAGCTAACTTTTACTAACTTCTCTACCCTACAAGCCTGCTTCGCATAGTTCTCAGAATATCCAGCAGCGCGGGCCGCATTGACTGGATACATACCCAATAAACGATTTTTCTTATAGAGTTGCTGTCTTATATTCATTTTTTAAAAGTAGGGGGCTAAAGAAGCTCTTGGCTTATTAGCGTTTTTCGGGTCTGTCCTTCTTGCCCCCTCAATCAAAGTATAGCACATATTAGCCAAGTTTGGCAACCCTGTTTCTTATAAGTTCGCATATCCCAACATCTACCGCAAGAAATTCAGCTAAGATTTCCAACTTAAAACCCTTTAATATAAAATCCCTGTCTTGCTTTATAGCTGACCTGACAACCGCGCTGAATAATGCTTCTCCGCTTGTCATTTGCTTATTCTGTATATAATTATTAGCCATAAATAAAAAAGCCCCGCACCCAAGCTTATACTTGGGATTAGGGCCTATATTTTGGTGGCGGCCTTAGATTAAATTATCTTAATTCACTTTTAAATATTTCTCCAAAATTAGGATGACAAAACTCTATATTGCAATGTTTACCAGAACTTAATCCATAATTAGAAAAATTTGTTATATAATAAGTTCTTTTAATTCCCTTGCCAAAATCAATCATAACTTTAGCCTCTACTAACCCTTTTATTTCTCTTCCTTCGGCTTTCTCCATTTGAGTGTTGCCTCCCCCCATTTGAAATCTATCCCGGTAATCTCACTCTTATGAAACAAGAGGATTGCCGGTATATCCATATAACCCACACCTTGCGCGAACTTATCAAGCGCCTCTTGCGCTGTCTTACAGGTTGTTAGGTTTATCAAGGTTTCCTCAAATCTAAAGATTTCTGATATTGTTTAAGTTCTTCTCTTATTTTTGGAGTAATATCTTTATATAAAAATTGCGGTTTATCGCTTTTAAAAATAACTTCCTGATACATAATAGCCATTTTTTGATAAAACTCATTTTCTAATTTACGGCTTGCAAATATCGGTTCAAGGCAACAATGGATAATATGACTTATTTTATTATCCCTATGGAATAAATAAAAATCAGTAAAAGCATTCCAGATATTAAGAGCGCCATTGTCATTACCTTGATCGCCACTAGCTGTGGGATTATATCCACATTTGACTATAAAAATAGGTCTATAAATAATCTTCATAATCAAAGCAACAAAGGGTAAGAACAATATGCAACGCAATTCAAGAGCCAAGAAACAATGTGGGATATTCTCATAAAGATAAAATTTTCTTCTTATGAATGGCTTAATCAACTTAAGATATCTACGCAACAAATCCTCAAATTGCTGTTGTTCTCCTTCAGTAAATCCATCATTCCTTGCATAATCTCTAAACCAGAAATCAATATGAATCCAACGCATATTCACCTCGCTTATCCCCCCAGAATTAAACTAATCTTCCTTGAATTTTTAAAATTACACAAATAATAAATAATAAATTTAATATACAAACAATTCCAAAAAACTGAAATAGAAAATTATCTAAAAAAATAATTCTAATTATATTCATATTCCACCCCCTATATCACAATCGGTATATCGCTTATCTTTAATTTAATATTTATCTTCTGTTGCTGCGCTTGAACAATCTTGCCTATTAACTCCTCTCTTTCTTTAAGCCAATCTTCTTTTAGTTTCTCCTGACCTACCAAATCGCAGGCGCGGGCTTTTTCAACATAAGTTATTGCCTCTTGTATCTTGCCCATAGCAAGATAAGCGCTTGAGATATTAAACAACACCTTGAAATTGTCTTTATACTGCAAGCTGGCTTCAAAGTAATCCTGCAAGGCGGTATTAAACTGCCCCCGGGCAAAGAACATATTACCGTGCAATAACCAAGAATAAGAATACTTCGGCTCAAAGGTAATCTCAAAATGATTATGCCAGAAATCATTGAGATAAGCGCGCATTGAATATTTAAGCGCCCTTATATACCAGCCGATAAGGCCGCCTGCCAACAACAGTCCAGCTACAAACATCAAAGATAACTCAAAAGGGCTAATAAACATATTAGCCAGCATAAGAGCAAGCCCGATATTCGGAAGATAAGCATAGCGGCTCGTTATGTGCTGTTGGCCCAGGTTAATAAAATTACAAACAGGGGCTATGTTTATTGTAAACCATAAAAGGCCGAAAACTGCCGGGTTATAGTTCCATATTAAATTCTCAACAAGTATTAACAATACAGTCAATCCTACCCAGAAATATTTATCCGGCTTGTTTGACTCCTCAATGCCTTTCTTATCGGTTACATACTCGGACATATAGCTTTGGTAGAATGCGAGGTTGTTTGCCAAAATGCCATTAGTAAAATAATACCCATAGAATTTAACCGCGCGGATAATATTCTTAGGATTAAAGCATACCGCGGCCTCGTTCTGTATATCGTTTGTTTCTTTATCCACATAAGCGGCGAGCTTGGTATTTGTTTTAGGGTTGAATATCCATTTTGCTTTTACTGCGAAGGTATAAATAAACAACAAGGCAAGAAGTTTCCACCAGCCCGGAAGCGCTAAAAACATAAGGGGCGAGAATATAGCGTTGAAATAAAACTTTGGAGAATAGGCGAAAAAATACACAATAGGAGCAAGTAAGGGCAACATCCAGGCGAGTAATACGCAAGCAGAAGTATAGCCGTATGCCTTACCCGATAGCCATATAGATACTTCGTGGTTGTTTGGGTTAAAGGCGAACAAGAGCGCGGCAAGATAAGACACGATATAATTATTAAACACCTTGCCAAAAGACAAGAATATCATAATACAAACTAATGAATGTATGGCGATAGTTTGCAGGTGCGCTATCCTATTTAGCCCGGGTTTCTTAGGATCGTCATCGTGGTATGTCCGCGCGCATAGATTATCATAAAACCGCCTTAGCCAGCTCTTGGGCCTATCACCGCCCATTTTATAAACCGAAAAATCATCTACTATATAATAATTGTAAATAGTGCGCCAATATACCAAAAACACAAGAAAAACCATACTCAAAGAAGCCAAAAATATAATCATTTACACCCCCTTAATAAAAATAATACTAACCTCGGAACAAACATTAATATCCCCTTTATAATCTCTCTACGCTGTAATCTTTGGTATGCCCGCTTTGTAAGCAACTACCCACCCCTATTTGACTCCATCGTATCCCGCCAATAATCAATACTCTTCTGCTTCATCACCGCCCCGTGCTGATAAACACTATCAAAATAATCATTCAAAGCAGCTGAAAAGAAAGCTAACACTAAAGCTAAAAGACAAGCTAATATTAAGATTTGTAATTTCATTTTTTCCTTTCCTTCAAGTATAACCGCCTGTATCCCAAACAAAAAACAAAGAGTATGGCAGCCAATAAATGAATTGATAAATATTCCACCGCAAACAAGAAATGTAAACCTCCGTGCCTAATACAGTAAACCATTGCCTTGAGAGCCGTATTATATATATGCTCCCTGTTAGCCGAGAATAACCAGGTAATCGCGCCGGCAGTAAGGAAAATATACCACCAACGGCGAAGTAAGCCCCAGAGAAATAGCCAAACGATAAGAACAACCAGAATAAAGGTCATTACCATTTTATTCCTTTTTGAATGGTAACTCTTTACATTGAAATCCAGCGGCTTGCTTGTGTCCACCACCGCCATATTTTTTTGCAATTTCTGAGCAATCTATATCTTTTTTAGTGTATAACGATACCGTCCATTGTTTGCCGTCAAAAACAAAAGGTATCATTAAATCGTATTCCTCTTCTACGGTATCAAATAGCTGACTTGATGTAGAACCAACATTACAACAGATTGCTTTATGTCCTTCAAAAGTAGCAAAAAAAGACCACGCTTTTATTAGAGAGGCATACTGATTATCGCGGTATTTTAAAGCTATATCCCCTTGAGTAAGTATTTCATAAAGAAGTGGGGTTTCAAAATGGGTTATTAGCATACCGTCAAGGTCAAGCACTCCTTCTTTGAACCATAAATCCCAATTTTTGCTTTCAGGGTTATGTTCTTGTAATCTAATTCCAGCTTGGAGAATATTCAAATCCTTACCAAATTTAGAAAAATCCCATACATCATAACGACCTAACATTTTAACAATTGTCGGCATAGGAATATCTGGATGACAATATTTCCAAGTCAATTCACACCCAGAAAAATTATTATCTCTGATACCCTTTAATTCTTGAGAATATTTATATTCCATCGCTGTTTTATGATGGTCTATCCAAGTAATATCTTGAGTGATTTTTAATAATTCTTCCATTACTTTGGGCTTAAATGAAAAATCAACTATCCAAACTTCTTCATTAGGTAGGATTGCTTCCAAATCAATCGTATCTTTATAATCAATATCAATCATTTCGGGAGTTAACGCTGTCACTCCGTCTTGATACATCCAAACTTTTGAATAAAAAACAATTGCCCCTGCACACTTGCCATCCATATCTCTGTGATAAAAGCATTTCATTTTTTCTATCCCCTTTCTTTATGTTTTACCATACCGCTTCCCCGGTCGTGTATTTATGCTTATGGACTACAACCTCTAAATGAGTTTTTGCTATCTCTGCCCGTAATTTCCCAATCTGATAATCATACGCTCCCCATTGAATACAGGACATACGGATGAAGATTAACTGGGATAAGAGTAAGGCGATTATAAGATAGCGCATTTTTACCAATATAACTGCCCTCCTGTCGCAAACCACGCCAATAATCCTGCCAATGCCCAGGTAGTCAATAACCTTGTACATAATCTAATCTTGAACGGCAATAGTATAAGATTGAATACAAGAAAATACTCAAATGAAAGTAAGAAATATAATTGAGGAGTGGTCATTCTATAATTTTAGCTTTATAAACCTTACCATTAACCTTAACTTCAACTTCGCTGCCTAATAAACTCGGCTCTTTATCCTTGTATTCTATTTTTCCTTCAAGGCAAATTGGTTCTTTGTGGGGTTCTCTTTTTGCTTTAATAGAAATACATTTGATTGATTTATATACACAACAAAAAGCATAATATAAAATGTCCCCAGCGGTGATGTCCCCAGCGGTGATGTCCCCAGCGGTGATGTCCCCAGCGGTGATGTTCCCAGCGTTGATGTCCCAAGCGGTGATGTTCCCAGCGGTGATGTCCCCAGCGGTGATGTCCCTAGCGATGATGTCCCCAGCGGTGATGTTCCCAGCGATTACAATTGAAGCCAAAATAGTTATAGAACATTCAAATTTTACATCGCCTTTGATACTTAATACTCCGTTTTTAATATCTTGTTCTACTGCTTGCTGAGTTTTGTAAATTTTCATTTTTTCTTCCTTTCTCCCACTAATGCCGCCCAATCTTTAATTGACTTATCTGTCTTTGTTATTTTCCAGCCCTTCATCCAGGATCTACGGCGTTTCATTTAATTTTAATTTACTCCAACTCTGTACCATTGACACAGTTATCTAATAATTGATTGTGGAGTGCTGTCGCAATCATAACTACTTGACTTGGCATTAAATCCTCCATTACTGATAAATTATGGATTACGCCCCTTATCCTCTCCACACTAAAATTCTTCATTAGCCAGAGGTCTATTTCTTTAGCCATATCTTCAATTAAATCAGGGTCTAATACTTTATGGCTATTTCTTTCTGAACAATATCCTCGTGCTAAAGCACCTCTTATCTCTTCACTTTTAGTCATTGAACCTACCTTTCTTGAGGGGGTTAATTTACCCATTTTTATTTCTCCTGCTTATTTATGTGGCGGATATTCCTATCATCAATTATTTCATTTATTTTATTCATCAATACTTCATTATCAGGGAAACATTCTATGTCGTGGCTGTCTACAAAAACTTCCAATCTCTCAATCCTCTCCACTTTGGGTTGTGGGTTTTTAAATTCTTTACCATGAACAGGACATTGCATACTGTTAGTTGCCCCAACACCATTAGTATCTGAATTTTCTACATCACAAGAACAAATTTCCTTCTCCGGTATATGACCGAGAAGGGCTTGGGCTATAATCATATCAGCAAACTCCAGCAAATCCTTTCTCATCCAAGGTAATTTTGTTTCTAACACATCCGCCACTTTATCTCTTAGAGTCATAGCTTCTCCTTGTTAAATAATTCCGGTTGTAAAATATATTCCCATCTTATTTTCTTTGCTTCTGATTGGTCTGGGTTATGAGTATAATTTCTTTTACTCCACGTCATAAAGGGAATTTCTTTAATTTTATTCCAACCACTTGCTTTATAAATTGTTCCTTTATGAACTTCTGTGTCTTGATAAGAAATAAGTCTTTTAATATCTGGAAATTTATTTCTTATAAGTTTAATCATAATTCTCATCATTCTACTGGCAGTATTTTTGGGAGCTTTTGGAGAGATTGCGAATCTTCTTAATTCAAGAATTTCTCTTCCATTCTTAAATCTATTTTGAGCTACTGGAGAACTCCAAATAGCAATAGCATAACATTGATTTTTATAACTTGCTCCATAACAAATATAATGTGTATTTCTTATAATACAACTTGGATGTATACGAGGTAATCTACTATGCCATTTTTTATTATATTCCGAGGCTGTAAAGGGATTAACTTTTACTATTTTAAATTGGAGCGGAGAAGTCGGAATTGAACCGCTATCTAAATTTTGGAATAAATCTTGCTCTACCATTGAGCTATCTCCGCAAATTAACTTAATCATTCTAATATAGTTTCGGCTTTGGTTTTCATTTCATTCTTCCTCCGCTGATTGTAGGGCTCGCTATGTTTCATTTATTCCTCCTTTAGAAAAGTTCCTTTGTGGATAATTTGGTTATTTAGAAACTTCCTTTACACAAGGACATATTTTAACCTGCCCTTCACCGGTTAATACCTTACCCTGCCCATTACATAATTTGCAACCAGGATTGGGAGGGGAATATTCTTTCTTGGGCGCAAAATCAACCGGAGCTTCAACCTTATTAAGCCAATTTACTATAAAGCGCTGGGTTTTCTTGCGGCCTGGTCTTGTTTTTAACCAAACATCCATCTTCCCAAATTCATAGTCAAAATTGATATGTTTATAAACAGGGTTTGTTTTTAAGGACTTTAAAAACTCTTCATCAGAGAGAGTAGCCGCAGGCGCACTCCTTCCTTCCTTTCCTTTCCCTTCCTTCCTTCCTAAGCTGATTTCAATTGATTTCAATTGATTTCCATTGGGAAGGGGTAAATGGCTCTTACGCGGTCTGTCTATAATTTGATGATTTGCGAGGTTTTTAATAAATATATACTGCTTATTTTCTACTTCATAAATTATTGCTTTGTTTGTGTCAGTCAATTCTTTTAATAACTTTTCAATAGAAATCTTATCATTAGGGAAAATTCTGGCTTTAATTGATATTGGGTCATATTCCATAACCCCATTATCATCAGCAAAATTCCATAGACCTATATAAAAAAGCCGAGCATCTCTACTTAATTTTAACATATCCCCATCTGTCCAAAATTCTGGCTTCACGGTTCTTATTCTTGCCATATCTACCTCATAAAACAAAAACCCTACC
>Ga0265297_10003718_pt1 | contig 26917 bp, 32 predicted proteins | sample Munlanlwell13791_FD_192502 | JGI IMG/M metagenome (GOLD analysis project Ga0265297, IMG submission 192502) | Leachate microbial communities from a municipal landfill in Southern Ontario, Canada - Leachate well 137-91 | ecosystem: Engineered > Solid waste > Landfill > Unclassified | place...
GTTTTTGAATTAGTGCCCCAAACAGGATTCGAACCTGTGACCTTCAACTTAAAAGGTTGTTGCTCTACCAACTGAGCTATTGGGGCTTAACTTCGCAAAGCGGAGTTTATCCTGCATAGTTTTACGCGAAGCAGGACGGACAACTATAAGCCTTCTTCTTTTAATTTTTCCAGCAGTTCTTTTTGTTTTTTTGTAAGCTTTTGGGGAATTTGCACGTTCAATTCAACATAAAGATTGCCTCGGCCGAAACCGGCAAAATGCGGTATTCCTCTTTTCGAAATTTTTAAAACTTTGCCGGATTGAGTTCCCGCGGGAACTTTCAAAATAAGTTTGTTGCCTTCAAGCGTCGGAATCTTTATTTCATCGCCCATCGCGGCCTCGGAAAAAGAAATATCTTCCTCAAGATAAAGATCGTCTCCTTTTCTTTGAAATAATGGATGCGGTTTTACGAAAATACGCGCGTAAAGATCGCCTTCCGTTCCGCCTCGCCTTCCGGCATCACCTTTCCGTTTTACCTTAATTACTTGATTATTGTCAACACCGGCCGGAATCTTTATAATAATTTTTTCCGATTTTTTGATCCTGCCTTCGGCATCACAAACATTGCACGGCTTTTCCGGTTTCGATCCTTCGCCCTTGCACTCCGGACAGATGGTGTATTGGGTAAAAGTGCCCAATATCGTCTTTCGTATTTGTTGTACTCTGCCCGTTCCTCGGCATGAAAAGCATTCATTTACCTTCGTACCCGGTTCCGCGCCCGTACCGTCACAACGCCCGCATCTTGATTGTTTGACGATATTGATCTCTCTTTCCTGTTCGGTCAGAACCGATTCCAGCGGTACTTCAATCGTTACCTCCAGATCGCTTCCCCTTTTAATGTCTTTGTCTTTTTGTTGTTGGAATCCTCCACCAAATCCGTTTCCGAAAATATCAAAAATGTCTTCAATATTTCCAAAGTCGCCCATAATATCTTCCCAGTTGATGTTCGCGTTGTTAAATCCCTGAAAGCCGGCGCCACCCTGATTATTGTTTCCACTACCAAAAACAGTCCCAAACTGGTCGTATTGGGTCCTTTTTTCCTTATCGGACAAGACCTGGTAGGCTTCGTTTATTTCCTTAAACTTTTCCTCGTTGCCTCCTTTTTTGTCCGGGTGGTGTTCGTGGGCCAGCTTGTAATAAGCCTTTTTGATCTCGTCCGGGGTCGAGCCCTTGGAAACGCCTAAAATTTTGTAATAGTCTTTTTGCATCTTGAAAATATAAATACTTGAAATAAGAATGGCAAAATCTTGTTCGATTTTGCCATTCCGGGATTCTGTTAATCGGCCTTGTCTTCTTTGGTCTCAGCTTCCGGCGGTTCTTTATTTTCCGGGCCCGGCTGTCCTTGCGCGGGCTGTTCCGGTTGCTGTTTATACACTTGTTCGCCTATCTTTTGAACAACACCGGCCAGCTCTTCGGTCTTGGCTTTTATATCGTTTATGTTATCACTATCCTTTACTTTTTTCAAATCAGTGATCTTGCCTTCTATTTCCGATTTCAATTCCGGAGTGATCTTTTCCCCGGCGTCTTTGATCGCTTTTTCCGAAGTATAAACCAAGTTGTCCGCCATGTTTCTCGTCTCGATCAATTCTTTTTTCTTTTGGTCGTCTACCGCGTTCATTTCCGCTTCTTTTTTCATTCTTTCGATCTCTTCTTTGGACAAGCCGATCGAGCCTTCCACTTTTATGGATTGCGTTTTCTTTGTAGCCTTATCGGTTGCCACAACCGTAAGGATTCCGCTCGCGTCAATATCAAATTTTACTTCGATTTGGGGCAACCCTCTCGGGGCGGGCGCGATGCCGTCCAGGATAAATTTACCGAGAGAGCGATTGTCTTTCGCCATCGGTCTCTCTCCTTGGAGTACGTTTATCTCCACCGAGGTTTGGTTGTCAGCGGCGGTGGAAAACACCTGCGAGCCCGATGTCGGGACCGTAGTATTCTTGGCGATCATAATAGTGTCCACTCCGCCGAATGTTTCAATGCCTAATGACAACGGCAATACATCCAAAAGCAAAACACTTTTTATATCACCCTCCGGAGTGCGGCCTTCTTCTTTGGCTGTCAAAATTTCCGCCTGAATCGCGGCTCCCACAGCCACTACTTCTTCGGGGTTGATCGATTTATTCGGTTCTTTGCCGAAAAATTCTTTCACCGCTTGTCTAACGAGCGGTATTAAGGTTGTGCCTCCCACAAGAACCACTTCATTGATTTCGTTTTTATCAAGTTTGATCTCGTCTATCGTCTGTCTGACTCGTTCAATTGATCTTTCCACCAAGTCTTTGGTCAGTCCTTCAAATTGGGCTCTGGTGATCTTGTATTCCAGATGCTTCGGTCCGTTAGCGTCCGAAGTTATGAACGGCAAATTGATATTTGTCTCCAAGGCGCTTGATAATTCCGTTTTGGCCTTTTCCGCGGCCTCCTTCAATCTTTGTAGAGCCAAAGTATCTTTACTTAGGTCGATTCCTTGGCCTTTTTTAAATTCATCCAAAAGCCAATTAATAATTCTTTGGTCAAAATCGTTTCCGCCCAAGTGCGCCTCGCCGCCGGTCGCGAGTACTTCCACAACTTCGGGAGAAACATCAAGAATAGTCACGTCAAAAGTGCCGCCGCCGAAATCATAGACTAATATTTTTTGCGCGTCCTTTTTACCGAATCCGTAAGCGAGCGCCGCGGCTGTCGGTTCATTGATCACTCGGAGAACATTGAATCCCGCGATCTCGCCGGCCGCCACTGTCGCCTTTCTCTGCGAGTCGTCAAAATTAGCCGGGCAAGTGATCACCACGTTTTTGATCTCTTCGCCAAGTTTTTCTTTGGCATCCGCTTTCACTTTTTGCAAGATCATAGCCGAAATTTCTATGGGAGTGTACCATTTGTCGCCCATTTTTACTTCCACGCCGCCATCGCTTCTTTCTCTGCTTTCATAGGGCAAGAGCTTCAATTCTTTTTGCACTTCCGGGTCGGAATACCTTCGGCCGATAAACCTCTTTACTCCGGAGATCGTGTTTTGCGGATTGGTAATGGCTTGCCTTTGCGCCAAAATTCCAACCACCTTTTCTCCGCCTTTTGTTTGCGCCACTACAGAGGGAGTAAGTATGGAGCCTTCCCTGTTTTCAATGGCTTTCGGTTCGCCGTTTATTACTGATGCCGCTTTTGTGATAGCGGTTCCAAGATCGATGCCTAATATTTTTGTTGCCATATTTTTGTTTATCCGGTCAAACAGCGTCTTGGCGCTAATTTTGCTCCGCTAGCTGGCGTAGCAAAATTGTTTGATCGGGTGAGTTATTATTTATTTTTATCGGAATATTTTGCGGTTTTGCTTGGAATTGTATTGTTCGTTCACCGCGTCGACTTCCGACCGGTCGTCGGAAGTCGCGCTCGGTCTCGGAAAATTTTCCGCTGAAAATTTTCCTGCGAATGTGTCCGACCAACACAATTCCAACCAACCCGCACTTCTATTCTATTTGTTATTTTATTGGATTAGCACTCAAATGTCAAGACTGCTATTCTCCAAAAAGCAGTATGCGTGAACGAGATTTATTTTATTATCTTCACTTTCGCGGGCCTTATTATCTTGTTGTTAAAACAATATCCTTTTTCCAATTCTTCAATTACTGTTCCGGGCTCTTGCTCGCTGTCTTCTATTAATTCCATTGCTTCCGCCATATTTGGGTCAAACTTTTTGCCAAGGCAATCCAACTCTATAAGTCCTTCGGTTTTTAAAACATTTTCCAGTTGGTTTTTTATCATCAGAAGCCCCTTGATGTTTTGGTCTTGTTTACTCTCTTCGGGTATGGCTTTTTCCGCCCGGTTAAGGTTGTCCAGAATCGGCAATATCTTTAAAAAGAAATTTTCTTTTTCCAAATCGGAAAATTTTTCCAATCTTTCCAGTTCTTTGTTTTTGTAATTGATAAAGTCGGCCTTTTCTCTCTGCCACCCCGCGAAATATTCTTTTTTTTCCGCTTCCGATTGTTCCAATAATTTTTTTAATCCTTCCAATTGGTCCTTCGGCAGATCGATATTTTTTTTCGGATCGGTTTTATTCGGTTCTTCTTTTTTCGTCATATTACTTACGCCAAATCCCCCAACGCCCGATGCAGGGAATAAATTAAATTAATATTTCTGTTGTAATCCATTCTTTTCGGACCCAAGATTGAGATAAAGGCTTTTTCCGATTTTGATATGGGACAGCTGGAACAAATCAGGCTAAGGCCTTGCGTGTGAGGCAAGGGAATCTCCTTTCCAATAAATATTTTCACTCCGCGCACATCGAATTTTTTGATCTTTTCTTCAAAATCTTGAAGCAGGCCGACGAAGCTTTGAATAAAATCATTATCCTTAAATTCCGGTTCTTTCGCGATCTCTTCCCAGCCCTCTTTCCAGGACAGGTCGTTGTTTAAAAAGTGGACGATCGCGAAGCCGGACGAAGTGTCTGCCAAAAATTTTGCCAAGCGCGATGCCAGCTTATACCTGTCTTCCATTTTTTCCTTAATTATACCCTCGATAATTTCTTCAATTTTGTTTTCCTTTTTCTCCTCCCTTTGATTAGTTAAAACAAAATCCACGAAATAGCGATAAGCTTTGTCTGTGGGAATTCTGCCGGCGGAAGTGTGGGGTTGTTCCAAATACCCTGTTTTTATAAGAAAGTTCATCTCTATCCTTATGGCGGACGGGCAAAGGCCAAAATCGTGCTTTTTAGCCAAAGATTCGGAACTGATGGGTTCCGCTGTTTTAATGTATTCCTTGACCAAAGCCTTTAATATCTCGTTTTGCCTTTCGCTTATCATATGCTCAGATTATAACACGTTATTTTTAGCGGTCAAGCGTAAGGATTGCTAACATTTTTAATGTCGAGATAATATTTATTGACAGGCTTTAAATTTTGGTCAAATTCGTAAACCAGGGGTGCACCTACGGGTATCTCTAGGTCCACTATCTCCTCGTCGCCAATTGATTCAATATTCTTCGCGAGTGCTCTGATGCTATTGCCGTGGGCGGAAATAATTATCTTTTTGCCTTCTAAGATTTTAGGCGCGATCTCGTCATTCCAATAAGGCATCACTCTCGCTTCAGTGTCTTTTAAGCTCTCGGTCAAGGGCAGTTCGCTTTCTTTCAATTCCGCGTACTTCGGGTCTTTACCCGGATATCTTTGATCATCTTTATCAAGTGCCGGGGGTTGAGTATCATAGCTCCGCCTCCATTTTTGGCGCATCTCTTCGCCGTATTGATTTTTTATGTCTTCCTTGTTCATCCCCTGGAGAGCGCCGTAATGCCTTTCATTCAATCGCCACGATCGTTCAATCGGAATATCAAGATCCATTTCTTTTAAAATAAGATCAAGCGTGTCTGTCGCTCTTTTTAAAACAGAGGTAAACGCGAGGTCAAAAGAAAATCCTTTTTCTTTGAGGATTTTGCCGGCCTCTATCGCCTGTTCAATGCCAAGTTGCGACAGCTCCACATCGGTCCAGCCTGTGAAAATATTTTCTTTGTTCCAAATGCTTTCCCCGTGGCGTACAATTACTAATTTATACATTTGTTTTTACAATTATTATATTTATTACCTTTAGTATATAACAATTTTGGCAAAAATAAAAAGGGCTCACTTTTATCGCAATACCCCTTGTTCTCGTTTGTTGGCATATATTGCCACCTCCATTGCAATTTCTTCAGGTTTCTTTGGTTTTTGTCCTTTTTCTGTTTTTATCATACCGATAACTTTTTTCATTTTTTCGTTGCTCAGTTCCTCATCTTTTAGGTCGTTCATGATATCACCAACTAAACTTTGAAGTAAAAAGAATTTGTAAATTTCTATTAAAATATTAACTCCGGAATGGGCCAAAGTCAATAATGTGACACAAATCCAAAAATTATTAAAAAACGAAAAAAAGAAAATTACGAAGGTTTTGTATTTGTACCCTTAAAATAAAAAAGAGGGCTTAAGTTAATAAGTCCAATAATGGAGCGAAAAGCTCTTCTATTTCGCAGAAAAAAGTCGTTTTTCCGCAAGCCTTGAGCGTTTTTCGTTTGGCGCAGGATATAAGGCGCCAGCGTTCTTTTTTAGTCAATCCTCGATGAAGAGTTTTCCGGGCGAATTCTTCGCAACAATCGATATTGTACTCCAAACGAATATACGCCTTTAAACAGCTTTCAGTGGCCGCTTTCCGATCAAACACCATCTTGCCCGCATGATCTTTGTTCTTGCTATTTTCCGCTTCCGCGACTATCGAATTGAACAGGACTTCGTAGTCGGTAACAACAATCTCATTATTTTTAGTCATTGAAAACAACTCTCCAAGTTGCCATTTTTATTATACCATAAAAATTATTATTGGCAATGATGGTTTAACCAATTTTAAAAAGGACATCAGTCCTTTTTTTGGTCTTTCTCTTTTGGCCGAAAAAGCCTATCGAATATCTCCCCTCTTTTTTCCTTAGGAATTATGTTAAGGCAGAATCCGATTATTTTATCAAAGCCGTCTTCTTGCGTTTTTCCTTCCCCCAATATACCAAGTATACTTTAGCATTATTTTTAACAAAGGCAAGTTGAGAAAATTAGATTTGAATTTTTGAGAACAAATAAGCGCCCAAAGCGTTCAGGGCGACGATCACAATTCCCAGGACGATAAAATCAGTGGTTAGGCTGATTTGTGATGATCCGGTCAGCGCGCCTCGCAAGGCGTCAACTCCGTAAGTTAAGGGATTGGCCCTGGTTATGGTGTTGATTATTGCCGGTAAATCTTGGAGCTTAAAGAGCGCTCCCGACAGGAAGAAAACAGGCATAACGAGAAAATTCATAATCAATTGGAATCCTTGCATATCCTCCAATAATGACGCGATCGCCGTGCCGAGCGCGGTGAATAGCAATGCCACCATAAGCATAAAAATAAAGGCCAAGGCAAGCATATAATAATTATATATCGTAAATCCGAAAAATAAGGAAATTATAAGGACGATCGTGCCTTGGAGTACGGCAACGGTCGCGCCTCCGAGCGAGCGGCCGATCATAATTTCAAAACGCGAAACAGGAGCCACCAGAGTTTCTTTTAGAAATCCGAATTGTCTGTCCCAAATAATTTCAATTCCGGAGAATATCGCGGTGAAAAGTATACTCATCGCCACAATGCCGGGAACTAAGAATTCCAGGTAGTTTCCCTCTCCGGCGCGTTGAAATACGGATCCGAATCCGTAACCCAAAGCGACCATAAAAAGCAAGGGTTGCCCCAGAGAGCCGATGATCCTCGCCGGGGAGCGGAAATATTTTTTAAGTTGTCTTAACCAAAGAATATAAATTGTTTTGAACATATGTAAAGAATTATGAATTAAGAATTAATCCGCCGTCGCCAAGGCTATGGCGGACAAAGGAATTAAGAATATTGGTGCTGCTTGCGGCAGCTTTTATTTAGATATTTATCGTCTGCCGCCCCACACCTTATGGCCCGCCCATTTTTCTTCGTGTTCTTCTCTAATACCTTTTCCGGTTAAAGCCAAAAAAGCGTCTTCAAGCGAATCGGTATTTGTTTTTTCTTCCAATTCTTTCGCCGTGCCCGTAATAATGATCTTGCCGTGATCAATGATCGCTATTCGATCCGCCACTCTTTCCGCTTCTTGCATATAGTGAGTGGAAAAGAAAACGGTAATCCCTTCTTTTTCATTCAAGTTTTCAATGTAGTTCCACATTAAATTTCTGGTTTGGGGGTCGAGCCCAAGTGTCGGTTCATCCAAGAAAAGAACTTTCGGATGGTGTAATAACCCCCGGGCGATTTCGAGCCTTCGTTTCATTCCGCCGGAAAAATGTTTCACTTGTTCGTCTTTTTTGTCCCAAAGTTCGACGAGTTTCAGCAATTCCTCGGTTCGTTTTTTAAGCAGATCCCTTGGTACATCGTAGAGCATACCGTGAATTTCCATATTCTCTTTCGCGGTGAGATCTTCATCCAGGCTTGGGTCTTGGAATACAATTCCGAAAGAATGCCTGGTTTCGTCCTGTTCCGTCACGGGATCGAATCCATTGATCTTTATTTCTCCCACAGTCGGGCTCAAAAGGGTGGTCAGTATTTTAATCGTTGTGGTTTTGCCCGCGCCGTTCGGTCCTAAAAAAGCGAAAACCTCTCCTGCTTTTACTTCAAAAGAAATATTGTCCACTGCCAGAAAATCCTTAAATTTTTTTGTAAGGTTTTTAACCTGAATTATGTTTTCCATTTTGTTTTTTACCCCCATCTTTTGGGAAAAAGGTGAAGGCGGAATTATTTATTTGTGTTGTCCGCAATACAATCTTCGTACGTGGTTTTATCTCTCTCCTGAATAAAAGCCGTATCACCCGTGTTCCAGAACACAAAAGACTCATCGGTGTTCGAATAGCGCGCGCCCGAAGCCGATAAGGTTTGCAATAATAACATTGATCGCCCGTCACTTAAAGAGAGTGCAACTTTTTCACTGAAAAATACGGCATTGATCGTTTTTCCTCCCGCGCAATCGAAAGTCGCGGAAGTAATTACGTTATCTTGATTTTCCCCTGTGTTTTGCGCGGGGACTTGGTTGATGATCGCTTTACTGGCGCCGCACCATTGGCCTAAATAAAAAGCAAGCGCGAAAGTTCCCACATAGATGATAATCGCCGCGACTCTTGAATACCACGTAACTTTATTCCATTCTATTTTCATATATTTTTACCCCCCATCTTTTTTAAAAAGGTGGGGGTTTGCTCCCCGTTTTTAAAAAATAGCGGGTGGATTAATTAATTATTTTTTATTTTAGTTTTATTATAATCCCCTAAAAGTTAAATTACAATGAAGCATTCGGTCTTTGACATAAAAAAGAGTCTATGGCGGCTCTTTTTTTAATTCTTCAATGATTTTTTGGTGCCACTCCTCAGTGACGATGTTTGTCCACGTGGGCGGTTCCTCATAATCGTCGGCATAGGAATCAACGATTATATCGGTTTCTATGACTGGTCCTGTTTTTATTTGACCGTTTGACTCGTTTAATTTCTGATCATTCAGACAATAAGCCATTATCAGAAAACGGTCCTTCAAATGAATCGGTTCGTTTGGATAACCGTAATTGACCGAAAAATCGCAAGTGGGAATAAAAACAAATTCGTTGTTTTCGATAGTGATTGGTTAAAATCCTACTCTGTCTTCAATGCTTTTTCCCATTTCTTCGACAATCAATGCTTCTATATCTGCCGGCAGCAATCCCAGAATTTCAGTATATTCCAATGAATGCGCACGGAGAGTTTGCCAGAATATTGGTTTTTTTCTTTTGCAATCCTCAACTATTTTGCGTACCCTTTCCCTCACTTTTTTGTTTGGTGAAAGCGGCGTTTCAATCGGAGATTCGGCAACCAATTCGTTGTTGTCAGAAACATCAGGCATCTTGTGTCACCTCTTGGTAATGTACAAATAATAGCTGTTTATATAATACTCCAAAAGCCGATAAACCGTCAATTATTTGCTCAAAAATCAGATTTTACAAAAAGAAAATTTTGAAGTATCCTGTATACGATATGAGTACTCAAGAAAAACTTCCTAAAATTGATATTTGGCCAAAATATTACGCAAGCCAATTGATCCTTAATCGTGAACCAAAGGCGGCGATCGCGGTGATCACTGGCTGGACTAAGAAAGAGGACGTAATGAACAAGCTTTCTCCCAAATCGAGAGAAAAAGTTTCGGTTATGGGGCAGCTTTATTCCAAAGAAGGAATAAATTTTATTATTCGCAATTTGTTTTTAAATCCGAATATTAATTATCTCGTCATCACCGGCAATGACCTGTCCGGAAGTCTGAAAGAGTTTCGGGAATTTTTAGCAGGAGAAAAAAAGGAATTCATCCATAGTGAGATTCCCGAAGAAAAAATCAAAGAATTTATAAATTATTTTTCAAAAAATAATATTGCCGTGGAAGTTTCCAAAGCGGACGAAGCAATAAAAAATCTAGACATTTCGAAATTGCCAAAACAATGGACAGCGGAGCCTATTGATTTTCCCGACCATTCCGGCACCAAGGCCGCTGTATTTCCTTCCGAGAAGGCCGGATTCAGGATTGAGGGAAATAAAGTGGCGGATGTTTGGCTCCGGGTTTTAGACAGGATCTTAAAATTCGGGCGTGAAAAAATGAGTCAGTATGAGGAAAAACAAAAAGAACTGGTGGACGTGATAACAATTGTCAATGGCGACGATCCCGATAACCCTTATCTCCCATCTTATCTGTATTTTACCAAAGAAGATTTGATCAATTATTATCCTCAATTGATGACCGATAATGTTTTTGACGGGATCGAATACACATACGGTCACCGATTAAGAAACCATTGCGGGATAAATCAAATACAAGCCATAATTGAAGAATTAAGATCTGAAAATTATTCTCGCAGGGCTTGCGCGTTCACGTGGAATGTGCAAAAAGATTCCAAGAACACAAAAGCTCCCTGTCTTGATCTGGTTCAGGCTTTGGTCCAAGATAATGTCCTTTACGTGACGGCCTATTTCCGCAGTAATGATATGTTTCGAGCTTGGCCGCAGAACGCGTTCGGCCTTTTGAAGATCCAGAAGGAAATAGCCCAGGAATTGAACTTTTCGATCGGCAAGCTGGTTATAGTTTCTTGTTCCGCGCACATCTACGAGCGTGATCTTTTGGAGGCGCAAAAAATGATAGAAAAAAACAAGCCCAGGCTTGAATGTGAAATTGATCCGCGTGGAAATTTTGTGATCGAACTTACCGATGAGGAGATTGTCGTCAAACACGTCGACGAAGAAGGAGTTTTCCTTCAGGAATTCAGAGGGAAGACCGCGAAAGAGCTTCGAGACCGGATCAGTCACTTCGTGAGCAATTCCGCGCACGGCATATATTTGGGAGCGGAACTTTATCGCGCCGAGCAGGCATTGAAGAATAAAACGGAATTTATCCAGGACGCGTAGCTCTTAAATTTTTCCGTTGGCAAATAGTTTTTGCTTGTTTTTGATCTCAAATCTATTCGCGAAGAATATTGCCAATTCGGCAATTCCGAAAAATACGAAAGTGTAAAATAGGTCTCCCGCGAAATTATTTTTTACGAAAGGCAGGCCAGCTTCATAACAAGCAAGAAGGCCACTTAACGTGCGCGGATACCAATCGGCAAATTGCCAAACAGCCCAATTGGTTATTAAAAAGAAAGAGGCGGTTCCGACAAGGCTCGCACCAAGAGCGGCAAACCATTTTTGTTTTTTGATGAATATTCCCAAAAGTACCGTGAAAGCGAAAGAGAGATAAACGCTCGCTAATAATTGCCACTGGTAAAATCCCAAGATCCAATCACTTAAGAGCATAATCACCATAGGAATTAAAAAAGCAACCCTTTTATCCTTGAGATAATATCCGCTGAAAAGCGCTATTGCTCCGACAGCGGTAAAGTTCATAGGATGAGGGAGGAAACGAGTTAGAAAACCGATAATGATTAGCGCGTAATAGATCATTTCTGAATTATTGTATGTTATTTCCGGTGGAGCGTCAAATATCGTTTTTTCTTCTCCTTGTTTCGGCTTTTCTTACCATTCCTTCGTCCATTCCAAAGTGATGCGCGATCTCATGCCAGACGGTTTCTTTCACGATTCGCCTGACGTCTTCTTCCGATTTGGCTGATTTTTCGATCGGATTTTTGAATATTGTTATTTTGTCCGGCAAGACCTGTCCGTATCCCCATCGTTTTGTTTTTGGAATGCCTTCGTATAAACCGAAAAGAAAATAATTATTTCTAATCTTTAATTTTTTCAATTGCTCCCGAGTCGGCTCTTCTTCGATCACAATTCCGACATTGTCCAATTTTTTAAGGAATTCCTCTGGGATGGCTTCAATTCCCTCTTGTACCAATTTTTCAAAATTTTCCAAGGTCATATTAATGATTATACCAAAAAATCGCCTCCGCGCCACTGGCGGATGAGCGATTTTTTGTTTTTTGCGCCAAAAATTTATTTTGCTTGCGCGAGATAGTGATTTATCAGATTAATTGAAGAGTGTTGTTCGACAAGGCAGGCATAAATAATAACTCCGGCCAAACTGAGAATAAAAAGAGAAACCGTCCCGACGATCAGAATATTTAAAAATCCGAAAATCAAAAACTTATTTTTCTTGAGTTTTTTTACAATACTGTGTCCGACGACTACGCCGGCGTGAAATATTACTGATGGTCCCGCTACTGGAATTAATTGCATATATTTAATTATTCATAAAAAACTCTTTCCGGTTTAAACCAGGCCAGGTTTTTTTGTTTTAACACCAATTCTTTTATAAATTGTTCGATAAAAACGGCCGAGTTGATAAAGATAATAATAATGTATGGGAATGGCGCGAAAAGCAGTGCCGGTCGTTTTTCCGTGATCGCGGCCCAAAGACCGAAACACAGGGAAACAAAAAGATAACACGAAATAAATATCAGCGCGACGAACGGATTTAAGATAGGGATAATAAATGCCAAGAAGGCAAATACAATACCTTCAATGTATAAAAGAGAAAGTTCCAGGGTTTTAATCGGATTGGTCTCCATTCCAAAATGCTTTATAAGGTTTTGCCATCCCCCGCCATACCATCTGCGCATTTGGTTCATATACGACTTCAGTGTTGACGGATCTTGAGTATACGAGATCGCCTTGCGATTATAAAATATTTTCAAGTTTTTATCTTGGAGCTTATATGTAAAATCCAAATCTTCCGCCACGGTGTCGTGATCAAAGGTAATATCTTTTTTAAAAGCGCTTGTCCTGAATGCACTGGCGGCTCCGGGCATAACGAAGATGTAATCAAGATAGCTTTGCGCCAACTTGTGCAAATTCTGTCCTACGGCGTAGTCAAGAGATCGGCAAAGAGTCAGCCAATTGTAGGGACGGCTTACGACGTATCCGGCCATCGCCGCGACATCGTCATTCTCGAAGTTTTTTTCAACTTCTTTGGCAAAATCACGATCAAGAATAGTGTCCGCGTCGGTGGTTGCGAATACGTCGCCCGTAACAAATCTTAATCCGAATTCCTGAGCCCGGCTTTTATTGCCGGTGTTTCTGGGGGTTCTTTTGACGGTGATCTTATCGGCGTAAAGCATTAATATCTCGGGGGTTTTGTCCGAAGAGCAATCGTCGATAAAAATAATTTCATCGAATTTCCGGCTTTGGTTCAAGCACGAAAGAACGCAGGCTTCCACCGCTTTCTCTTCATTAAAGCATGGTACTAAAAGAGATATCTTCATAGATGTGAATGCGTTCTTAGTTTAAAAATATTTTTACTTTTGCGACATAATTCGCATCCCTTCAGAATTGGTTACTACTGTTACGTTCTTTTGAACCAAATAGTCAACGATCTGTTGCATAGTTGCCGGAGTAATACTGTATTGGCCGCCGTTATTAACCACTTGGTGGATCACCAATATTTCCCAAGTGTCATTTTTAATCGCGTCATCAATCCAGCCTTTTATCGTCGTGATCGATGTGTTGTTTTCCAACGATCGGCTTTTTAATATATACGGATTTGTGTCTTTGGTGTTGAAACCGGATTCAACTCCTCGCGCGCAGGTAAATCCCGCGCTTCTTGTCGCGCTCTCAACAGTACTATCAACGTCGCCGAAGGGATACGCAAAAGTATTTACTTGATTAACTCCAATTGATAACAAGTCTTGTCTTGATCCATTGATCTCGCTTTGCAATTGAGTTGTAGATAGACCGATCAGATCGGCGTGAGTTCGGCTGTGCGCGCCGATTTCGTGTCCGGCTGATTGCATTGTTAATACTTGCGAAGCATTGACATAGTTATACGAGTCATTTAAGCCGCTGGTGGTAATAATATATTGGGTACTTTTTAATCCGGCTCGATTTAAAATCGGCAAGGCGTTGTTATAAGCTGACAGCCAGCCATCGTCAAAGTTTATCGATATCATTCCTTTGGGGGTCGCCGGAGTTGCTGTCTTGTTCGCGGAACAGCTGTCAGTGCTTCCTCCGTTTGTGCCCGCGCAAGTCCAATTCCAAGGTCCTGAGCCCGAAACAGTTGACGCGGTTCCTTTGGCGCAAAGGTTGGTTGTAGGTTTAGCGGAAAAAGTATTGCCGTCAGATGAACCGCATTCACCGTTTACTGGTGTCGGAGTCGCTGTCTTGTTAGCGGAACAACTGATATTATTTCCTCCGTTTGTGCCCGCGCAAGTCCAATTCCAAGGTCCTGAGCCCGAAACAGAAGAAGCGTTTCCATAACTACAAAGGTTTGTCGAAGGCTTGGATGTGAATGTCTGTCCGTTCGAAGATCCGCAAACACCATTCTTCGCTGTTGGCGAATTCTTTTTCACGGTAATACTGATCAATCCCGAAGCATGGCATCCCTTGTTGTCGCTAACAACCAAGTTACAGTTTACCTTTCTGTCAGACGAAACACTCGGAGCGTAATATGTGGGATTGAGAATATTTTTTTGAGAGAGCTGTCCGCTTGTACAAGTCCAGGAATAGGTCAAAGAATTACCACTCGGGCTTGTCGCGGTCGCGTTTAGAGTTGTGAATTGTCCGGATTGAATTTCCGTGCTTCCACTGACGCCGACAATCGGATTTTGGCAGGTAGTTGTTTGAGTTTTATTTGCCGAACAACTGTCGGTGCTTCCTCCGTTTATGCCCGCGCAAGTCCAATTCCAAGGTCCTGATCCTGAGACAATCGAAGAAGACCCCTTGGCGCAAAGATTTGTCGTCGGTTTCGCGGAAAAAGTATTACCATCAGATGAACCGCAATATCCGTTTATTGGTGTCGGCGGTGTCGGAGTTTGAGTTTTTGTTAATTTGATTTTGCTCATTACACAATCAGAACAGCCGCAATGAGAACCCATCGTTGCGTGAGAACAAGAGACAAGTTCGTATCCGGAAGGAACTTGGTAGGCGTAAGAGTTGGAGCCCGGGCAAGTGGCTTGTGTCCAAAACTCAATTGAGCTTGGTAAATCATCCGAAGCCAAATCGGTCATACTGAATCCGGGAACAATAGTACAAGTTGACGGTTGGGGTGTCGGAACTGTTTTCGCGGCTGAACAGGTATCAATACTGCCTCCATTTGCGCCGATACACATCCAAGACCAGGGGCCATTACCCGTTATCGGAGAACTTATTCCTTTAGCGCAAAGATTTGTCGTTGGTTTCGCGGAAAAAGTATTGCCGTCAGACGAACCGCATTCGCCATCTACGGGTTCAATAATTTTTTCCAAAGCCAATTTGATCTTGCTCATTAAGCAACCGGGGCATCCCGAGTGAGTGCCCGTTCCTCCGCTCGCGCACGAGATCAATTTGTATCCATCGGGGATTTGGTATCCATACTTACTTATTCCGGGGCAAGTGGCCTGTGTCCAGAATTCAATTGAATCCGAATTATCAGAAACCAGCTCGGTCATACTGAAACCGGCAAGAATGTCGTGGCTTAGCGACTGAGGAACGGTAGCGGCCGCTGTCGTCTTAACCAGAAGAAAGAACCCGATAAATATCAGGCATAACAAAAGTACTACTTTTAACAAAGTTTTTTTGTTTTTCATAAACAAGATTATTATTTTACTAAATTATTGGAAAAATACTTATGCGCATATAATAACAACTTATTTCCAATTTGTCAATAGTAGTTTGTCCTCAAACAATTTACTCGTGTTTTTTTGTTTTTTCTTCAAAATCAGCGCTATCGCCGGTTCCCTTGGTGAAGACATAACCTTTTCCCGCGGTGATCGTTCCTTCTTTAGCTGAAACATCGCCATCGGTTTGAATATTCAGCCTTGCGAAGATATTCCCCTTTTTGCTAATAATATTTCCCTTCCCCGCGATTATGCTTCCTTCTTTAGCTGAAACATCGCCATCGGTTTGAATATTCAATTTTGCAAAGATATTTCCCTTTTCGCTAGCAATACCACCTTTTTTAGCAATTAGGCTTTCTTCTTTTGTTATAATATTTCCCGAGGCGTTAATATCTCCGTTTTGAGAGCAAATGTCAGCCTTGGCTATTATATCGCCCCCCATACTGATAATATGGCCGCTCGCGGCAATGTATCCTTGGTCCGACAAGATGTCTTCTTCGGAAAAGATGTTTCCGTTCTTCGCAAAAATACGCCCCAATGCGGCAATGCCTCCTTTGGTCACAATACCTTCCCCGGCCTCTATCTTTTCAAAAGAAAAAATATCTTTTTTCGCGATTATGCTTCCTTCTTCGGCGACGATTTTTCCTTCTTCGGCAAATATTTTTCCCTCTTGAGCAATTATTTTTCCATGTTTACTGATAATGCTTCCTGTGGCGACAATATTTCCGGTTTGGGCATATATATCTTTTTCGACCGTAATCGTTCCCTTAACATTAATGCCGAATTTGGAATAGAGATTGGTGCAATTGACATCAGCTTCAATTAAAAGGCCATCGAAAACAATTTCGATTTCGTCGTCAGCGGTTAAAGAACCGTCTTTTATAAGCCTATGCAATTGTTCGGCAGACCTTAATATTATCATTTTTTCAGTTGTTATTTTTTATAATAACATATTTTAATCACTTTGCGAGTAATGTTAATTTTATAAAAAAAATGGGCCTCAGAATCGTTTTAAGCGTATCTTTCGGCCCAGAATCGTCTTTGCTCCGTTGTATGCCGGTCAATTGCGGCATCAAGTGCGGAGCTTCTCTTCATTTCTTCGCTCATTCGAAGTCCTTCTCCGATAGTTGCGTCGATTCGATCAATCTCGGCATCGGATGGGTGGCCTTCTTGCGCTTCCCTACATAGCCGAAGTTGGTCTTCGGCCATTTTATTTGCTTCGTCAGGATTTAAAACCATTACGATCGCCTTATTTCTTTACGGTGTTGTAAAGAATTTTATGCTGTAATCATAACATATAATTACCATACTTGTCAATAGTAATAGATTTAATAAAAAGCGCCGGCGCAGGCGCGCTTATTAAGTTAGATCATAAAAATGCAGATCAATGGGAATGTTTTTCGCCTTAGCTTTTTCAATAGTGTCTGCCGTCCCCAATCCTTCGCTTGTTTCTGTTTTTATGCGGAATGCCACTAATTCATCAGATGCTTCGACAACTTTTGAATTCCGCTCATAATATTTTTCTTTTTTATTTTCCTCCGTGAAATTGGTATCAGGGTTTTCAATCAACGCGTTCGGGTTTATTTTTTTGAGCTGAGTTAATTGATTAACAATACCTTCCGCTTGTTCAGACGTAATGGTTCCAAGTCGAGCGTGTTTTTGGTAGTGTTCGATAAATTTTTCAAGGGTGGTCGGAATAAATATTTTTATTCGTTTGGCTTTGGAGTCGTGTTTTAACGCTTCATCAATGGCGATAAAGTCAACATTTAATGCTCCGCCGGAAACAATGCCGTCTCCTCGCGCCATAATTTTAGCGACTGTTTCTCGGACATCGTTTTCAATTTTTGGGTTAATCTTGCGCCAACCCCCGCTGATGCCAATCCATTTCATATAATTTTAAATCAATTGAATGGTTATCTATACTTTTAGAGAGATGTTAGTGCCGAGCGAGTGATTGATCCGACATAGCCCGCGGCCGGCGATATTCCTTTTGCGATTTGAAATTTAATGACCGCGGCTTTCGTTGCCTGGCCGAAATAAGTTGTTTCGTTTCCCAACGAACCCAAACCGGTTTTCGAAATTATGTACCCGTTGGCATTTAATATTTTTTGGAGCGCGCGCACATCCTCGCCGCTGATACCTTGATAAAGGTTGCGGGTTAGAGCGACGCTAGGATTACTTTCGGTTGCTATTAATGGATGACTAGCGATAAACGCTCTTGTCGCGGCGCCATAATATCCTTTTGCCGGAGATATTTTATTTGCTGTTTGGTATTCGGCCAAAGCCGCTTTGGTGGTTGTACCAAAGTATCCGGTCGCCCCCGCTTTTTCAAGTTGCGCGGCCGTGGTACCGGAATTTGCTTGTATAAGAAATTTTTGTAGCGCGATAACCCCGGCACCGGACGATCCGACATCAAGATCGGTGGTTGGAACAGATAATTCGGTTGACGATGTGAGATTTTCAGGGGTGGTAGCTAGAGAGTTGATTATGGTCGAAGACAGATTGGCATCGGCAGAGAGAGCGGCAGTAAATGTATCGGGAAAATTTACCGCAATGAACTTCAGGAGAGTGGCGCTATTGGATGTTTGCGTGATAATTTTAGAGAGAAATGATATTTTCTCTTGAAGTGAAAATTCACTTGTTAAACGCGGGAAAGGATTTGTCGCAATGTCAGCACTGTTGCGAATTTCCAAGTGCAAATGTGCCGCTCCGCCCGAGGCGTTGCCGGTATCGCCCACATATCCCACAAGAGATCCTCGTTCAAGGATTGTTCCCATTGCCACACCCTCTCCAATTTGATCAAGATGCATATAGACAAAAGTTTCGCCGCCGGGATTGGCAGTGTAAACATAGTTTCCCGCTGTCGGTCCCGTGCCCGTACGCAGGACAACCGCGGGAGTGGGAGAAACGATCGGAGTCCCTTTGATTGCCATAATGTCTTCGCCTTCGTGGGTGCGCCCGCCGGAGCGCGGAGCGCCAAAGTTTGGAGAAACATCTTCAATTTCGATGCCAAAAAGAACCGGTATTGAAATTGAGGCAACTGCAGTGTCGCTCAGCGCGTTGATTTTTTGTTGCAAAGATTCGGATGGCGGCCCCCATTGATTGATGCTTTCCGTTTCATCCAGATTATCAATATCGGAAATATCCGCGGCCATTGCAAATGACGCCGTAAATATGAGTAATAGCGCTATTATTATACAATAAAAGGTATTCGGTTTCACGTTTTTAAATATTTTCATATGCATAATAATAGCACATTTCGCAATAAAAATCTCGGTAAATTTTTAAGTATAAAAAAAGAGGCGTAATCACTTAATTGTATATGACTGCCCCTTAACTTTGTCGGAATACTACGAAATATCCATAAATGTAGCCATGAGTCCCGACCTCACCCGGTCCAAAGCAGACCAGTTCCAGCTCGGGATGTGCGCCAATAAATGTTGCCAGGTCGTTTCCGAAATCCGCTTTGTTTCTGTCGAAATAGTAAACTCCGTGCCCATAATCGATAACCGATTGCATGGATCCATTATGGACATTTTCTGGGTTGCTTGGCGAGTAATCAACGCATCCGGTTGATATGACCAAGGTAGCTATTATAATAACTACCACCACGACAAAGATCTTTTTCATTACAAAACCTCCTAAGAGTATAAAAATATTATATAATATATTACTAGTTTTTGTCAACAACGGGAGTGGGATTAAAGATTTCGGTAAAGTTTAAGTATAAAAAAAGAGGCCATCCTTTGATATTATTAATCGGTAGTGGTCTCGGTAGGGTTAAAATGTTGATGAATTTGTGTAAGTAATAGGGTCGCAACAAAAATTAGGCCAATACTCAATGCAACCGATTTAATGATTTTGGAACTATCCCAAATTAATGCAAGCAATAGTCCCGTAATCAGCGCTACAATCAATACTTCGAAAAATTCTTTGGGTTTCGCGTCAAAGAGCATACCCATTTTATATGATATGATGCCATTTATTGTCAAGCCAAGTGAAAATATCGATTATGCGATATTAGCGCAATTCAGCTATCCTTTGAATGATTTCTTCGTCGGAATTAACGCAGTGAACGTTCGGTATTTGGAAAAAGAAAGAGTCTAATTTACCGGAAACTATAATAGTTTTTTTTAATCCCATCGCCATACCGGCCTCGTATCGCGCGCTTTCCTGGTTATCTTCCCATAGATAAACAAGGACGTCTGAATCGCGAACCGCTTGAGTTTCTATAATCGCTTTCTCTTTTGTTGATCCTTCTTCAATCAGGGCAACCCAATCATAAGCAATTATATGCCCATCTTTTCTTAGCGCGTCCATAACCGCTTGAGCGCGTTTCAAGTTTTTTCCCGCAACGTAGACTTTTGCCATAAACAAATAGTATCATTTTTTTCTAAATAAAAAAATACCATATTTTGACAATACGAGTATTATAGATTCAAGGTCTGGTATTAATTAATTTAATTTTTTCCTCCCTTCGCCAGCTTTTGATTTCCGCTTCTCTTTTTCTGGCATCCCCCAGATTATCAAATGTTTCCGAGTATTTTAATTCTACCGGTCTTCTGATCTTTGTATAATGCGCTCCACATTTTGATTCATTGTGCTGTTTTATTCTTTTCATTAAATCATTCGTACAGCCAACGTAAAGGGAAGAGTCCGCGCATTTAAGAATATAAGTATAATATGTCATTTTTTGAAAGCACTGAATTGGTGGCATTTAACACATAGGTAGTACTTCGCTCTGCTGAGCTCAGTATCTCATTTAGCAAAATGACCTACTGGGTCCGTCACCTACGTTCTGAGCCGCAGGTCCTGATGAGTGAAACGAAGAAGGGCTGCGGGACTTGGATTCGAACCAAGATTAACGGCTTCAAAGGCCGCGGTCCTACCATTAGACGATCCCGCAAAAATTAGTTTTCCATTGCCTCAATTAAGGCCAGTTCCAGTGGGAGTTGTTGAATAGAAGCGTATTTGCTTTTGTTTTCGGCATCAAGAACGAGATTGAGAAGATTTTTTAAGTATTTTTCATCAAATCCGTCAGCCTGGTCGAGCATCCTTTTTATCACGTCTTCCGTTTCTCCCGGCACTATTGATTCGGTTAATTTTGAATCTATTTTAAGGATAAGCAATTTTCTCAAATAGTCAACCATTGAACGGGAAAACTCCTGGATATCCAAACTTTTCTCCATATTGTCTGATAGGAATTTTAACGCGCCCGCTTTATCTTTTTTGATAAGCAGATCGCACAGTTCAAAGAGAAGGCTCGTGTCCACAAGCCCCAACAATGCTTTTACGTCGTCAGCTTTTATTTTTTGGCCGGAGAAAAAATTAATGATCTGGTTTAGTTTTGCCTCCGCGTCCCTCATTGATCCTTCAGAGGAAGCGGTGATAAGCCCCAGAGCTTCTTTTTCTATTTGAATCCCCTCCTTCTCGCAAATTATCGTTAATTTTTTCATCATTGTCTTAAAATCGATTTTGTGGAAATCGAATTTTTGGCAGCGCGATGCGATCGTCGGTATCATCTTGTGCGCTTCCGTGGTCGCGAGGATGAAAACCGCGTAAGCGGGCGGCTCTTCCAATATTTTCAATAAGGCGTTCGCCGCGTCTTTGGAAAGCTGGTGCGCTTCATCCAATATCAAAACTTTGTATTTCAAAAATGCCGGAGAAAACTTTATGCTCTCTCTGATGCTTCGCACCTCGTCTATTCCTCGGTTTGAGGCCGCGTCTATCTCGATCAGGTCGATCGCGCGGTTGTGGTTTATTTCCAAACACGACGGACATTCGTTGCAGGGTTCGGCGCCCTTTCTGTTTTCGCAATTAATGGCCTTGGCGAATAGTCGCGCTAAGGTTGTTTTACCCGTGCCGCGATGTCCGGAAAACAAATAAGCGTGGGACACGGTCCCTGAGATGATTTCGTTCTCAATGGTTTTGACCACGCTTTCCTGGCCGATAAAATCGCGGAAAGACTGGGGTCTGTATTTTCTGTATAAAACTAAGTTTGCCATAGATACCTCATTTTAATATGTTTGATGATAAAAAGCAATCCGAAATAAAAAAAGTGGAGAGGCATCGGCAACTCTCCATATTGGCACTGGTAAGACACGACCGATATTGATTTAAGGTGCAAATCGAGATTGCGGAAGAACCTATTTTTTGAGTGAAGAACTTACATCCTTGCGCATTCACACAAAATAAATCAGCCGATTGATCTGGATGAGAGAACGTGCAAAATGCATTTTGCAAAGCTGACTGTGAATGGGCAACTTATTTATACCCCCAAAGTTGTCAACAGTCAATTTCTTGACAATCCGCGCAATAATGGTAAATTAAAAGTGTTATGAAAAATAAAGTTAATCAAATTTGTTGTTGCTCATGTTTCGGCAACTCTTAACGAAGAGATTAGTTTTATTTTTTGAAAAAAACCAAGCAACGTAAAAACTAACCTCTTCAGCAGAAGAGATTTTTTAATTAAGAGAATGGAAATAAATATAATAACAAGAAAATGAAAACAATTTTAGATCATATCGGCAATACTCCGCTAGTGAAAATAGAAAGTATGGAGGACGGGTATCCGGCTAATATTTTCGCGAAAATAGAAGGCTTTAACCCCGGCGGTTCGATAAAAGATCGAATCGCTTTGAATATGATCCTTGACGCTGAAGAAAAAGGCTTGCTTAAAGAGGGAGATACTATTATTGAGCCGACGAGCGGAAATACCGGCGTGGCATTGGCAATGGTGGCGGCAATGACCGGTTATAAATCAAAGTTGATGATGCCGGACAGCACCAGCCCGGAAAAGATGAAAATGATTCGGGCTTTTGGCGGTGAAGTGATCCTTATCGATAAAAGTGAATGGAAGGATGTTCATAAAGTAATTGAAAAAATAAAAGAGAAAATAGATAGTGGCGAGAGACTCGTGTTTCTAAACCAATACGAAAATATAAATAATCCGGGCGCGCACTATATCCAGACCGCGGAAGAGATAATCGAACAAATGAAAGACAATTCGAATGTCGATTTTTTTGTCGCGGGAATGGGTACGGGCGGAACGATCTCAGGTGTGGGTCTGAAATTAAAAGAAAAATATCCTGAGATCAAGATAATCGGCGTGCAACCGGTCCACGGGCAAACAATAGAAGGATTACGTTCGCTTGAGGATTTTACGCCCGCGGTCATAAACCTGGAAGTAATTGATAAGATATATGATCTGGAATCGGAAAAAGCGATGCAAGCCCGCGAAACTTTGTCTCAAGAAAAAGGAATTTTAGTTGGACCGAGTTCCGGAGCGGCAATATATGTCGCGAGACAGATCGCGATGGAAAATCCGGGAGCCACGATTGTTACAATATTTCCGGATCGCGGCGAGCGATACCTTTAAATAGCCATAAAGTTAAGGTATAATAATATTATGTTAAAACTATATAATACTCTTACGAGAAAAATAGAAGAATTTAAACCATTAAACGACAATAAGGTGGGTTTGTACGCTTGCGGCCCTACCGTGTATTGGTACGCGCATGCCGGCAATTTGAAGACTTACATCTTTGAAGACATCTTAAAAAGAGTTTTGAGATACAACGGCCTTGATGTTAAACACGTGATGAATATCACGGATGTGGGACATCTTACTTCCGACTCGGACGAAGGCGAAGACAAATTGGAAAAAGGCGCGGCACGAGAACATAAGACTGTTTGGGAGATCGCGCGATTTTACACGGACGCTTTCAAAAAGGATATGAAACTCTTAAATATTGAGGAGCCGGATATTTGGGTAAAAGCCACAGACACAATCCCGCAGCAATTGGAGTTGATTAAAAAATTGGAAGAAAAAGGATTTACCTATAGTATTGATGATGGTGTTTATTTTGACACGGGAAAATTGGAAAAATACGGACGCCTGTGGACGGGCGCGGAGAGAAAAGAATTACGAGGCAGGATCGAGGAAAACAAACAAAAAAAGAATCCAAGTGATTTTGCTTTGTGGAAATTCAGCCCCAAAGATGAAAAAAGGCAAATGGAATGGGATTCGCCCTGGGGCAAAGGTTTTCCCGGCTGGCATACCGAATGTGTGGTAATGAGCGTGGAAAATTTGGGAATCCCCTTTGATATTCATTGCGGGGGTATTGATCACATTTCTGTGCACCATACGAATGAGATTGCCCAGGCCGAGGCTGTTTATGGAGAATTAATGGCAAATTATTGGATGCACGGAGATTTTTTGGTTTCGAAAGACGGAAAAATGAGTAAATCCAAGGGAAACATCGCTACAATCGAAGATTTGCAAAAACAAGGAATAAATCCGTTGAGTTATCGTTATCTTTGCCTGACTAGCCATTACCGGTCAAAGCTTACCTTTAGCGATGAGAGTATTCAGGGCGCGCAAAACAGCCTGGATAATCTCTATAAGAAAACAGTTGATTTGTTCGCTAATTATTCGCCCGTAAAAAACAAAAGCGCCGAAGCGGAAACATATAAGCAAAAGTTTTTGGATTTTATAAACAATGACCTGGATATGCCCGGAGCATTGGCGCTCGCCTGGGATCTGGTAAGGGATAAAAATATTATTGATAGCGAGAAATACGAGCTTTTACTTGATTTTGACAAAGTGTTCGGCTTGAGCATAAAAGAAGTTTCAACCAATACTAAAAGATCGGAGACGGAAACCCTTCCCGCGGAAATAATGGATAAAGTGAAAGCGCGGGAACAATTTAGAAAAGATAAAGAATGGGACAAGGCTGACGAGATCAGAAAAGAATTGGAACAACAGGGATGGGTTGTGGAAGACTTGGGAGAGGAGACGATTTTGAAGAAGGCTTAAAAATTAATAAAAATAAAAAGGCATTTGAGAAAATGTCTTTTTTGTTTACGAAAAGTCGCGAATGATATTGGGAGTCAAAAGTACCGTGTCGCCATCGTGTTTTTTCAGTTCCAACCTTGTGAAGTACCTTGTTTTTCGTCGGGTACTGTTTGGTGGCATTCTCTCTCCTCTGCATCTGTGTATCGATCGACCCTCTAAAACCAAAGCGTTCTTTTTAGCAAACCTGCTGACTGTTACGGTTCCGCCGGCGATATCTTTTTTGATGAAGAAAATATAGTCTTCATCTTCCACGAATTCTCTAACCATAATAATTTCCTTCAATATCGGCCAATTTGTAAATGACCCTTGTGAATATTAAGAGAAATTTTATTTTGTGTCAAATTTTTTGGCATCCAGGCAAGTTTTGTAAAAATCGATCACTCGGTCGGCGATATTGCTCCATTGGTATTGTTTTACCGTTTGGAGTCCCCATTGTGACATTTTTTGCCGCAGACCCTCGTCTTTGATGAGTGTTTCCAATTTTTCCGCGAGCGCTGATACGTCTTTCGGTTCCGCCAGGAACTGTTCCCCCCTTGTTCCGGATAACAATTCTTTATAACCCTGATTCGCGAACCCACAAACCGGTTTGCCCGTGGCCATCGCTTCCAGTAATACTATTCCAAAACTTTCGCCGAAGATCGCGGGACTGCAGTAAATGTCGCAGGTGGAGAAATATCTTCTCACTTCAAGTCCGGTCTTCTGCCCCTCGAAATAGACCTCTTTGATCCGGTTCTTCTTTGTGTATTTGACGCATTCGTTTTTCAACACCCCGTCGCCCACTATGATCAGTCGGATGTTGTTGTATTTCGGCTTTAAATTTTTGTAAGCTTCAAGCAAGTAGATCAATCCCTTTCGCTCTTCGATGCGTCCCAGGAAAAGAATGTTTATTTTTTTGTCATCGAATCTTTTTACCTTTTGGATGGTTTGTTTGAAGTTGTTTAAATTGATCCCGTTCGGGATAACGGTTTTCGGGCCCGTGAATTTTTTAAACGGGTCGAGATTGAAAGAAGCGACACCGATCACGCCGTCAAGTTTTTTACCCAGATCTTCAAAAAATTTTTCGGAAAAATAGAATTTTTTAATTAGTGTTGGAATCGCGTCCAGGTTCGCGTGGAAAGTGAGAATGTTCAAACTTTTGGATCGGTCGAGGATCTGCGAGCCCGCGGGAATGATATAATTGTGAAAATGGAGAACATCGAATTTTTCCCGTTCCAAAACTTTTTTTATGGCAAAGGGATTGAAATTGAGGCAAAGATCGCCCTGCGTGCCCGCGAAATTAAGAGGTATCGACGTGCCTAAAAGAATTACGTTTTTGCCGTAATTCTCGAAAAGATTTCTCCGGGGAACAATAATTTTATTCTCTATCCCCCTTTTTGTGTATTCTTCAGATAAGCCCAAAATATGGCTTTTGACCCCTCCTGGGTTTGCGAAAGAATGAAAAGATATAAATCCTACTTTCATAAATGGTGTGAATTGACGATTGTATGGTTGCTTGGTATATTATACTTGATGAAAGGAGATTTTTCAAACTTAAAACCGGGAACCAAATTGCCGCCGCAGGACATTGAAGCGGAAAGAAGCACGCTTGGAGCCCTGATGATAGACAAAGATGCTGTCATAAAAGTGGCTGATTTTTTGCGTGCCGACGACTTTTACAAAAAAAGCCATCAGCTCGTTTACCAGGCAATGGAAGATCTGTTTAACAAAGGTGAACCCATCGATCTGATCTCCGTATCCTCAAGACTGAAAGAAAATAACAAGCTCGAAGACGTGGGCGGCGTGGCCTATTTGACAGAACTGATCAATACGGTTCCCACGGCGAGCCATATTTTAACGTACGCGAAAATGGTCCAGAAAAAAAGAATATTGAGGGATCTGATCCAGGCGGGAGAAGAGATCGCGCTTTTGGGTTATGAAGAGGCCGAGGAGGCCGACGGATTGCTCGACCGCGCGGAAAAAAGAATTTTCGGTATTACGCAAAAAAGTTTGACCCAGTCTTTCTTGCCGATCAAACCCTACCTTGAAGAAGCTTATGAAAGAATGGAAAAATTATCGCGCCAAAAAGGAGCCTTGCGAGGAGTGTCAACCGGATTCCACGGATTGGACGCTATGCTTTCCGGATTACAAAAATCCGACCTGATCATCTTGGCGGCCAGGCCGTCGATGGGTAAAAGTAGTTTGGCTTTGGATATCGCCAAAAGCGTTGCGTTGAAAGAAAAGAAGCCCGTGGGATTGTTTTCCATTGAAATGTCAAAAGACCAGATCATCGACAGGCTGATCAGTTCGGAATCCAATATCGATTCTTGGAAGATCAGGCAAGGACACTTGTCTTCCGATGGCGAGAATAGCGACTTTGCCTGCATTCAGCACGCGCTCGGAACTTTATCCGAAGCGCCGATATTTATCGATGACGCCGCCACTTGCAGTGTTTTACAGATGCGGGCAATGGCGAGGCGCTTGCAATCAAGTTATGGATTGGGGTTGATCGTG
>Ga0265297_10003719_pt1 | contig 26915 bp, 26 predicted proteins | sample Munlanlwell13791_FD_192502 | JGI IMG/M metagenome (GOLD analysis project Ga0265297, IMG submission 192502) | Leachate microbial communities from a municipal landfill in Southern Ontario, Canada - Leachate well 137-91 | ecosystem: Engineered > Solid waste > Landfill > Unclassified | place...
CAAGCGCTATGAACATACAAAGTTGAAATTTTTTGCCTCTGAAAACCCTGAAGGGTTACGTAAAACCGCCCGTGAATGGCTAGGAGAAATAGTATGAGTTCATCTTCCGACGTATTAGCACTCAAATACCGCCCAAAACGATTCGAAGAACTTATCGGTCAAGAGAGTATTTCTCAAACACTCAGCCTCGCCCTTGACTCCAAGCGCCTCTCCCATGCCTATCTTTTTTCAGGACTTCGCGGTTCGGGAAAAACCTCTACCGCACGAATTTTTGCCAAATCGCTCATGTGTGAAAACGGTCCAAGTTCCTCTCCATGTGATGTCTGTTCTCACTGTGTGATGGCAAATGAAGGCCGTCATATTGACATCATCGAAATGGATGCCGCATCGAGTCGTAAAATCGATGATATCCGTGACCTCATCGAAAACACCAAATACCGTCCGGCAAGCGGAAATTTTAAAATTTTTATCATCGACGAAGTCCACATGCTTACCAAAGAAGCACACAATGCCCTCCTTAAAACCCTTGAAGAGCCTCCTGAATACGTCAAATTTATCCTAGCAACCACTGATCCCCTCAAGCTTCCCCCAACCATCCTGAGCCGTACACAGCATTTTCGTTTTAAACGAATCAGCCATCCCAATATTGTCCATCATCTCAGTCACATTCTCCACCTTGAGAACATCGAATTTCAAGCCGAATCGCTTGACATTCTTGCCCGTAGTGGGTCAGGAAGCCTGCGGGACACACTTACCCTGCTCGATCAGGCAATTATCTACTCCAAAGGCTTTGTAGACGTAAAAACCGTCGCCGATATGTTAGGACTTCTTGACCCTGAGTACATATCACTTCTATTTAATGCAATTTTTGCCAAAGACCGCAATGGACTTATCACAATGCTCAAAGAGCTCGAAGCCTACGAAGCCGAAATGGTGGTCGATGAGCTGATCGCATATCTTAAAGAGAAGCTTTACGAAGGAGACCATCGCTTTAGCCCTTTGGTCATCGAGCGATTTTTCCGTATCCTCAGTGATGCAAAAACCCTCTTTGCCATCAATGCCGACGGCGGGTTTGTCATAGGTCTCATCCTTTTCAAAATGATCGAAGCACTGAAAATAAAAGAGATTGATGAGATGATCGAATCACTCGAATCACGCACACCGCTGCATGCCGTTGTAAATACGACGCCGGCAGCGATAACACCTCAACCTGTGCAAAAAATCACGGTAACCGCATCCGAAGTCTCCCCCTTTGATCACTTATGTGCCAAAATCCGGGACCGTGATGCCGCCCTTTCACGATGTTTTGAGAACAATATCACGTTTGTTTCATTTGATGGAAGCATCCTCACGTGGGAAAGTTGTGCTGAGGGAAATGATAGAGAACTTCTGAAGCATGGCTACTCCATTATCCGACAATTTGTTCGTGAAATCTACGGGATCGACACAGTAATAAAGTCTCAAGGATGCACCAAAGAAGCAGTCAGTGAAACTCCCATTCAAGAAGTAACACCCCTGCCAATTATTGAAGAACCTATCGTTGAGCCCTCTTCCATGGTAGAAGAGAGTGAAGTGAGCGTCGGAAGCTGTGTCAGCCAATGCGATGAAACAAGCGTCAAAGAGTTTGACGGCTCCGACGTCCTAAAAGAACCCATGATTGCCAAAGCTGCTGAGCTCTTTGAAGCAACGAAAATCACCGTGCAGTCGAAGGTGTAATCTCGATTTTTATCTTTTCCTCCACACCGACATTTGCGAAATCGTGTGTTGGAATTTGCGTGCAGTCTCTCGAATAACAAACGGAACATCTTCAGTTGCGATCAGCTCAAAATGGCTTTCTAATAGTTCTTTTAATCCCTCCAACGTTGAGACTTCTTTTCCATTTTCATCCACATAACCGCCTATCCAAAACTTCTTTTGCGTATACTCTTCTTTCCATGTATAAGGTGAAGTCAGTACCAAAATTCCATTATCATTCATCCTCTCATGAATGGTTTTTAGAAATAATTGCGGCTCATAGAGACGATCAATAAGATTCGTAGCTATTACCAGATCATACCCGCTAAATTTTTCATCCAAAGCACACGCATCCCCTTGAAAAAATGCTGCTTTTACACACGAATCCCTAAAGCTATACATGGTCATATCAATAAGTACTGGGTGTTTAATCTCCCCTTCACCATTTTGAGCGTAGCTTATTTGACCGTTTTTTTGCAGTTCCACCGCCGCGTCAATAAACGCTTGAGAATAATCAACACCATCGACGTGATCAAATGCTCTCGTCAGCTCAAACGACGCCCGCCCGGTTGCGCATCCTAAATCCAGCGCTCTGCTTTGCTGCGTACTTTTGGAGTACCCGATCGCTTTTTGGGCACATGTTTTGGCAAAATTTATTACCCCAAAATAGTCCTCTCCATACTGAAAATCACAATATTGGGAAACCAACTCATCCGTTTCATAAATATTTTTTTCTTTCATATTCATCCCCTATTTCTTCAGCAATGGAAGTTGATTCAATAAATTTTCACAATACTCCCACTGATCCAAAGTTTCTTTCCAGATTTGTGGTATCGCCTTAACGCCTCTATATGCTCCTAAAACCATACCGATGGCAATAGCCCGCGACGCATTGTCGCCCCCCACCATCGCATTGGCTTGCAATGCTCTTTTTAGCCCCTCTTCTTGATCGGCATATTTGAGTATAAAATAAACTGCTCCCGGAAGTGTCCCCTCCGTAGGGCTTGCTTTTCCCACTTTGATAGGTTCAGAGCGTCCGATATCCCACAATCGCGCCATACTCGTCAATGCCAAATCATCCACAAAAGGCTCACGAGATAGCGGTGAATCAGAATTGGTGGCTTCGGTATATTTGGCAATCGCCTGCGCCACTTTGGTCTCAAAGAAACCGCCCATTTGTACCGCCACGGCTTCAATCGCATCTTGTGGCGTTAAGCCATTAATAACACGATGCGTAACACGTGCAAAAAACTCTCCGCCGCCTAATGCTTCACTGTTTTTATGCGTGAACATACATGCCCTAGCAACACTGGCTAGCTCTTCTTCCTTCTCATAATAACCATGTGCTGCAACATGGCGAATTGCCATTGCATTGGAAATACCGCCCAGTTGCGCGATAGGAACACCATGCTTTACTTGTCCATAGGTCTCTTTGGTCATGGTACAAATCCATGAACCCCACCCATTTTCCAAACGATTCATCCAATGGGGAATCATCGCCTCAACACTAAAAAGGCGTGGGGGATTAGACGAAGCGCTTAAATGTTCTAAAATAACGATATTATAATCACCATAGTCTGTAGTACCACCCGCACGTTTACCCGGATGATAGTTTCGCTCACCCCAGCCAATTCCATGCGTTTGACCACCCATCATCTCCCCAGGGGACATAAACTTTTCGATGGGTTTTTCACCATACGCTTTAAAAATCTTTTGGGCATCGTACTCGTAATGACTTCCCAAACAAAGGGCATCACCCACCAATGCACCGAAAAATGCCCCTTTAATTGCCTCTTCTTTTGACCCATTATCCATCATGTTTACCTATTTTTTATGCGAGTTTATCCGATTATAGTATTGAATCCAAATCACTTTATTGCTTTTTCACTTTTTTTCAGCTATACTTCAGATATTGAAAGATGATTTAGAGTTTCATCTTTGGCTAGCTCTCTATTGAAGACCTTTTGTTAACAGTACGGCCCGCTCTAAGAATACTCCACTTTATATTTTCGACCACCACGGTAACGGGGTGTATTTTTTAACAAAAAGGTCTACTATGGCAGATGTAATTAACGGAACAGTAAAATGGTTCAATGGCGAAAAAGGTTTTGGATTTATCCAACAAGATAACGGAGACAAAGATTTGTTTGTTCACTTTCGTCAAATCAACCGCACAGGTTATGGCCGTGTTTCACTTGAAGAAGGTCAAAAAGTAACTTATACTGTTGGCCAAGGTGAAAAAGGTCCACAAGCAGAAAACGTTACTCCTCTGTAACTTCTTCTTATTGGGTAGATTTTCTACCCAGTATCTTCTACATTATTCATTCAAAATCGTTTACTAGTCGCTCCACCCCAAATTATTCATTTACCTTTCCACTTTTATTAACCAACCTTATTCACGAATACAAGGATCAGCAAATGGAAAGCAGAGAAGCCGTTTTAGACGCCCTTTCAAAAGGTAAAAAACTCACCAGTACCGTTACAGGTCTGCAATATATTTATATTGATGGAAAACTCCATGCCAGACACGGAGAAAAAAACGACTGGAATCAAAGCGAACTTTGTTTTGACAATCCTCCATCGTGGCTTAATTTAAGAGACTAAGGAGAGAGCGTGAACGGGAACGAGCGTAAAAATATCCAATCGGGTAAACGTGTGGCTATTGTCCTCAAACAACATCAGTCCAGTGGCACTTTAACCCAGGGGATTGTACGCGATATTCTTACAAGCTCACCTTCCCATCCTCATGGTATCAAAGTACGATTAATGAGCGGTGAAGTTGGTCGCGTCAAAGAAGTCTTCTAAAAGACTCGCGTGACGAACAAACAATCCTGCATACGATAATCCCGATAATAATTCCGATACCATCTGCGACAATGTCCAAAATTGAAAAAAATCGTCCCGGTATAAAATACTGCGTAGCTTCAATTTGAAAACCAAAAAGCAATAAAAGAGCAATTTTTTTAAGTGTCGAAAAATGACTATATGCAAAACTCAATAAAACATACAAAGCAAAAAAAGCGATAAAATGATTTTGCTTATCCCAAAGACCATCGAGCACTGCTATATGCTGCGGAGTAAGGGCGAGATATTCTATAATAAAAAAATTGATATAAAACGTTGTTTTAAAAAGAGCTGTTTTCATGATAATTACTTCCCTAAAATAGGTAGAATATTTACTAGCTTGGCTTTGCTGTTATTCTTTACATACTCCACAATCATTCCATGAAAATGGGCAAAAGTTTGTTGAAGTGTTTCGTCATCACAATGCTCTCGTATTCCGCGTTCGCACCACTCCTGCAAATCACCATAACTCTCGAATTCGTATCCAAAAGCTTTTAATAAACGTGCTGTATAACTGTCTACAACCATTGTGTCACGCATACATGCATAGCAAAGAATCGAATCCGCCGTCTCAGGACCAATCCCTTTTTGATCCAGTAGCCACTCCCTGCTCACCGTAAGCGCGAATTCCTCAAATGATCCAAAATCTTCAAGTATCGCTTTACAAAGGCGAATGATATTTTGCGCTTTGGCTTTAACAAGTCCGCTTGGGCGAATCAGATCCATGAGAGTTTCGGGATCACATTGCGAAAGTGCTTCAAGCGTTAGCAGCCCATTTTCAGTAAGATTAGCGAGGGAAACGGTAACTCTTGCCCATTGGGTATTTTGGGTGAGGATAGCACCCACGACCACTTCAAAAGTGCCATGCTGTGGCCACCAAAGAGGTTGTGAATTTTCGAGTAAATTGAGACTCTCTAACGCGTTAAAAAGATCAAAGGAGTCAGACAACTCCATTAGGATTCGATCCACGCATCGGTTCGTACGATTCTGCTATCATCGAAGATTTTGAGTTTAAACGCTTCGGTGCATTTCCCCTCTTCTAGCGTCATGATGGCAATTTGGAGAATCTTTTTGCATTTTTCAGGAACTTCAAAACGTCCGGATACGCCCGTGAGGAATCGCTCCAATGGCACGGTGGCATCCATCCCGATGACGTTATCGCGACATCCGCTTAGACCCATATCGGTGAGATATGCTGTCCCTTTGGAAATTTGAAAATCATCACTCCCCACATGGGTATGGGTTCCGATGATTCCGCTCACTTCTCCTTGGAGCAACATCATCATCGCACGCTTTTCACTGGAGGCTTCCGCATGAAAATCGATGAAGATATGGTCAACACCCTGCTCTTTGAGCTGCATGACATTATCACGACCACATCGAAAGGCATTGTCCACATACGGCATCCCATAATGCCCCATGATATTAAGAACCGCCAATCTCTCACCCGCCACCTCAAAAATTTTGCATCCGCTCCCAGGTACACCCGCAGGATAATTATGGGGACGAAGAAGCGGGAGTGTTGCAAGCAAAGGGAGTATATCTTTTTTATCCCACGTATGATTTCCGCCCGTCATAACATCGATGCCTGAATCAAAGAGCTCTTGTGCATTTTTTAATGTTAAGCCAAAGCCGTGCGAAGCATTTTCATAGTTGGCAATGACAAAATCAATTCCGTATTCCCGTCGGAGTTTTTTCAAATGTTCTTTAATCATCACACGACCCGGACGACCGACGACATCCCCTATAAATGCTATTTTCACTATAAATACCCTATTATTTCAATTCTGAAAGTGTACCAAAACAATGCTTTTGTATAATGCGATATGCTAAAGTACATCAACGGTTATAATCAAACTATTAAAACTCAAATAGAATCTTTACTGCACCAAAATAAACTTGGTGAGTATCTGCTCAATCGCTATCCCGATACGCACAACTATCCCACTGATAAGAGTCTCTATGATTATGTTACTGATTTAAAAAACAGCCATTTACGCAATGCATCACCCATCTCAAAAGTCCTTTATGATACGAAAATACGTGATCTGCAATCGGCACTGGGAACACACACCTTTGTCTCCCGCGTTCAAGGAGGGAAACTTAAAGCCAAAAATGAGATTCGAATCTCCCATCTTTTTAAAAAAGTACCAGAACCTTTTTTACGGATGATTGTTGTCCATGAACTCGCTCATCTCAAAGAAAAAGAGCATAACAAAGCGTTTTATAAACTCTGTACTCATATAGAACCCAACTATCACCAACTCGAATTTGATGTACGGCTTTATTTGACGCAAGTCGATCATTTCGGGACACTCTATCAGTAACTGCCCTTTCTTTTTACTTTTTGATTAATTCAACCAACGTCTCATAATGTTCCGTATGCGGAAACATATCAAATAATTGCACTTTCTTAACACTGTATTTCGGTAAATACACCAAATCTCGTGCCAAGCTTGTTGCATTGCAGCTTGAATAAATAATCCGTTCAGGCGCACATTTTTCAAGCCATTTACATAACTGTTCACCTAGCCCTCTGCGGGGGGGATTTACAATGATAACATCCACATTTTTTCCTGAAACGGCAGTAAAACTGGCGGTGTCCATCGCCTCAAAACGGAGGTTCTCAAATCCGATCAACACCGCCGAATCACGGGCACAGGCAATCGCTTCACTCTCGATTTCGATACCGATAATCTCTCGATCAGGTGCAGCACAATGAAGGGCAAATCCTCCAACACCGCAAAAAAGGTCCCAGATCACGTTAGGCTTGGTTTGATTTACCCACTCTGATGCTGTTTTATACAACTTAGCTGCGACATCAGTATTGGTTTGAAAAAAACTTTTAGGCCGTATAAAAAGAGGAATACCGTTAAGCCTCTCTTCGAGACGGGTTTGTTCAGTGAGAAAAATCTCTTCCTCACCCTCTAAAATTGCCATATGAACACTTTGAATATTCACAGTAACAACTTTTAGCTCAGGACAAAGTGCGATCAACTCACTTAAACCGTTTTTAAGCCGTGCAATTGCCCCATGGGAACGTAAAACAAAGCGGAGCATCATAGAATTATTGTGTTTACTTCGCGTCAATAAAACGTATTTAAGCTCCCCTTTTTTCAATCGCACGTCATAGGCTTTGATCCCCAAACTCCGCAACCATGTTTGTGTATTTTCCAATACATGCTGCATGGATGGGTCATACAGCGGACATTGAATCAAGCTCACCTCTTCTGAAAGTCCAAGCACTACACCATCACGACTCGGTATCGCGACCATCTTGGCTTTATTCCGAAATCCTTTTAATGGACTCAGAGAGGGGTTAAGCCACTCCTTTGGGTTAAACGGAGAGAGTAAATCGTGTAAAAGCTCCCCCTTCTGCTTCAACTGCTCCGCATAAAAAAAATCAATCCACGAACAAGAACGACATACATCAGCATCATAAAAAGAGCAAAAACTCATCACAGAACCTTTGGCTTGGCAGTTCGTAGATAGTGTAATACAGTAGCAATCAAATCATCATCGTCTTTGCTTTTGCTTTGCAAGCTCTCTTTAGACCCATTAACATACTCAATACTGATATTTTGGTTGTAGTTGCTCACCGTTTTGATTTTTTTCTCGATACATAGCACTTTCATGACCATAATCTCAAAAAATTGCTTCGTAGGGGTATCGGGTTTTCCGAAACGATCTTCTACCTCTTCTAAGATTTCATAAATTTCACTGGGTGCCTCACAATGGCTCAATCGTCGATACAGCTCAAGCCGAAGGCGATCCTCGTGAACCACATTATCACTGATAAAGGCACTGATGGTAAGTTTAATATCCACTTTTGCTTTAACGGCGGTCGTTTGGTTGGTGAGAATTTTAATCGCATCTTCCAGCATTCGCAAATAAAGAGAATAGCCTATATTTTTAATATGACCGCTTTGCGCATCACCAACAAGATTTCCGCCGCCGCGAATTTCGAGATCATGATATGCCAACATCGAGCCGCTTCCCAGAAAGGAATTCGATTCGAGAGCAACAAGGCGTTTCTTTGCTTCTTCGGTAAGGTGATCTTTGTCATCAACGATAAAGTACGCATACCCCTCGATATGCCCCCGTCCGACACGTCCTCGCAACTGATGCAAGTCCGCCATTCCAAAACGGTCAGCTCCATCAATAATCATCGTATTCACCGTAGGCATGTGGATACCCGATTCGATAATCGACGTGGCAAGCAGTACATCGTACTCACGATTGGCAAACTTCGCCAACTCCTCTTCCGTTTGGGCAGCACCGATTTGTGAGTGCAAAATCAAAATACGCAAGTTCGGTAAAATCGCTTTGAGCTCTCCCGATTTAATAATCATCGAATCAATCGAGTTATGAACATAAAAAAGTTGTCCGCCACGGCGAAGCTCTCGTAAAATGACTTCTTTAATAAGCTTCTCATCGTAATTTTTGACAAATGTACGCACCCCTAATCGCTCGCTTGGAGGGGTCAAGAGCTCCGACATCGTCTTGATCGAACTCATCGCTTGATTCAAACTTCGCGGAATCGGGGTCGCACTCATGGAGAGGAGATGGACGTTTTCATAGAGCGATTTGAGCTTCTCTTTTTGTTTTACCCCAAACTTGTGTTCTTCATCGATGATAACCAATCCCAACTTCGCACAACTCACCCCAAACAGTGCATGGGTTCCGACGATACAATCTATCTCTCCGCTTGACAAAGCTTTTAATGTTGCGGTTTTTTCTTTGGCACTCACAAAGCGGTCAAGCTTGGCAACACGCAGACCAAACACACCTAAGCGCTCTTGCAAAGATTTAAAATGCTGAGAGCTCAAAAGTGTCGTAGGAACAACAAGAAGCGATTGATATCCACCGCGTGCGCACGCAAATATCGCGTTCATCGCCACTTCCGTTTTCCCAAAGCCTACATCCCCACTCAACAACCGATCCATAATCTGCCCCGAAGCTATGTCACTGATGATGGCGCTAATCGCACTGGACTGATCGGCGGTATAGTCAAACCCTGCACCTGCCTGAAACCGTTTTAATTCACCCATATCCACACTCAATCTAGGGGCTTTGATAAGAGCACGACTCGCTGCTATCCCCACAATTTCAGAGGCAATTTCAAAGAGTCGCGCTTTAACCGACTCTTTGAGTTTTCCAAAACTCCCCTTGCCCAGTCTGTCCAACACGGGCAATGAACCCGATGCAATATAGCGATCAATGGTATCGAGATTTTCGACAGGAAGAAGCAGTTTATCATCCCCCATGTATTTAATAACGACAAGGTCTTTGATCCCGCCAAGGATTTCAGCCTGCTCAATTCCCTCAAATATTCCGACACCATACTCTTCGTGGACAACATAGTCCCCTACTTTCAAATCATCGAGAAGAATGGACGTTTTACGCCGACGACGCTTTTTCTCATGACGGTTTAGTGAAATTATCACCTCCTCCGTACTGATAAGATTCAGGACAATTCCGGAGGTTTTAATGGTTAAATCTTTGGTATCAAAAATCCCTGCTGATTTAAGCTGTGTATCACTGGCAACAATAAGGGTAAATTTTTTGTTTTTATGCACACTCTGCAATGTTTGAAAATTAGGAGCTATCAGCGATTTATAACGGACTGCTTCGGGGAGAATTTCACCTTCCAAATGAGAGCGCGGGATGAGCGGAAAATCCAATCCATACGACTCATCCAACAGCGATTTCATTTCATGCAGACGCATAATGGATTTACCTAACGTAAAATCATTCCCCTCTTCGCCCAAAACCCAAAATCCAAGCGATGCCATATCTTTGACAAAACTGTCGCTTTGCGCATTTAAAATAGCTTTCTCAAATCGTTTCCCCTGCTCTTCATCCAGTGAGAAAAAGGCACTGGTTACTTCGATAGAAGCCAGCTCTTCTTTTTGGGTTCGCTGCGTCTCAACATCAAACGCTTTAATCTCCTCGATTTCATCATCAAACAAACTGATACGATACGGATTTTCGGTATTGGGGATAAAAATATCGAGAATGTCCCCCCGATGGGACACTTCCCCTTCCATCTCCACCATATCGACAAAGGTATAACCCCAACGCAGAAGTGTCTCTTTAACACTTTTAAGCTCAATTCGAGAGGCAAATTCGATAATCATACTTTGAAGCAAAGAAGCTTTTGGAAGCGGATAGAGCAGTGTTTTTAAGGGGGAGATAATAAGCGGTTTTTTACTCGAGCCATAATAGGTGCGTAACGCCGCAAACAGCGCAAATAATTCTTCCTGAAAAGGGCGTAAGTCATCCATATAGGAAGCTCGAAAATCGGGAAAAATAAGCGCTTCAATCTCTAAAAATGAGCACACATCAGCAAGCTCACTCGCTTCTTTGGCATCTTCGCACACGAAGATATCGCATCGTTTTTTGGGGTTATTTTTTAAATATTCATAAAATTTTGGTTGTGGCATCAGTATTTATTTATCCTCTTCAAAAACGCTTCGGCTACACTGAATGAGCCAAAGACTAAATATTCTTTATTCTCTTCTATCTCGTTAAATAGACGACAATCTATCCTTAATTCTCTCAGTACCGATTCAAGTAACTCTCTCTCTACGATACGAGCTTCATCCACGTCAATGATTTCGACACTCTCAATGATCGGCGTTAAAATGGTTAGAATCTCTTTGTAATCTTTATCCGCATAGGTGTTGTAAACAAGTGTTACTTTTTGACCTTTAAACGCTTCGGCAATTGCTCGTGCAGCAAGGGAATTATGACCGACATCAAGGGTAATATTATCCTTGATTTTAGTCAGTCGACCAAAGAGCGCATTTTGATCAAACAGATCCTTTTCTGCCGTATAGCCCAAAACTTCAAAAGCTGCCATTGCGAGTTCCAAATTATCGCGTAAATAATCACTGAGACCATTTTTGATGGCAATTTGCAATGCGTGTTCTTTGATTTTAGGACTTGCCATCCCATCAATGCATTTAATCTCGGTTCTTTTTTCATTCGCAATTTGACGAGCAACAATTTTGGTTTCGATATACGCTTGCTTGCCCATCAAAGCCACCGCTTGCATACTTCGCAATTTTGTTCCGGCAATGGATTCTATTGTATTGCCCAAAAAAGCACTGTGATCGAAATCTATGGGGGTAAAAATACTCAGTACCTTATCAAAAACATTGGTCGCATCAAATTCACCGCCAAGCCCTGCTTCGAGAACAACGTACTCACACGTCTCGAATGCCACCATAGCAAGGAGCGTTGTGTATTCAAAATAACTGAGAGAGTGTGCACATTCAAAAGGGAGAAGCGCTAAAAGTTTTTGATGAGTATACTCAAGCACCTCATCGGCTATTTCTGAGCCATCCATCCAAATCCGCTCATTAAACCGTACAATATGCGGAGAAGTATAATGTCCTGTCTTTTTTCCTGCCCGATGCAATGCTGTGGCCAAAAATCGTCCCGTAGATCCTTTGCCATTCGTACCCACAATATGAATAATTTTCGGAAACGGCAAAAGAAATCGGATGCTTTGGTATGCTTTTGGAAAACGCTCGTAATCAATTACATCATAAAAAAGAGGTTTGGAATCTAGAAATTGGGTTAATGTCATGCGGGCTCGACGCGATTACGCCCTTTTTTCTTTGCCAAATAAAGCTGTTCGTCCGCACCCACTATGGTATTGCCAAGCGATGAATACATATCGCGCTGAGCAATACCGGCGCTCACACTGAGCTTAATCCGCTTCTCTTGGTACATAAAATGTGCATCTTCGACATGCTCACGCACTTTGTTGGCAAAAACTTTTGCCCCTTCAAGAGTCGTATCCCCCAAGATAACCAAAAACTCTTCTCCGCCAAAGCGCCCAATAATATCATTCGTTCGCCCTTCGTCTTTGAGTATGCGGGCAAAGGCTCGCAGTACCATATCACCCGCTTCATGTCCGTATGTGTCGTTTATTTTTTTAAAATGGTCCAAATCAAACATTGCGATACAATAAGACCGTCCATGCCGATCAAAATCAGCCTCTTTGTGTGCCATAAACTCATCAAGCGCTCGTTTATTATAAAGTTTGGTCAAAAAATCTTCTCTCGACGCATGTGTCGCTTGCGCCAACTCCTCTTCCAGTGCTGCAATCTTCGATCCCATTAGAATCACTTTCTCATTGTGAAACTTCAAATCTTTGCTTAAAACTTCTACTTTTTCTTCCAAAGCACTTGCAATGGTATAAAGCCGTTTATGGGCAGTTTTAAAATCACCTGTCTTATCCAACTCTAAACTTTCTAAATTATTTTTAATCTCTTTAATCTCTACGCTCGATATATCACTTCGCTCAATCAAATCAATAAGCTGTGCTGAGAGTTTCCCCAATAATTCGTCAAGAGAATGGATCATCTCATTCACACTTTTTTTATCCAAAGCAATCCGAATTGCAATCGCTGTTTTAATCTCTTGTTCAAATGTTTCATGCGATATATAATCGGGATTATCATACACTTTACGTGCCAATGCGGCGAGTTCATCGTTCATTTTTGGCGCAATCGAGGGGGAGAGACCTAACATAAGCAAAGAGGCTATTTTCGAGTAATCGTTTGAAGGAGAAGTCGTTTTCAGATTTTCTAATCCTTCAACTGTTTTTTTCAAATTTCCTCGATCAACTTCCCCAAACGAAGAGAGTTTCATCAAAAAGGCATCATCGTACACACTCAAGAAATTTTCCCATGCCTGCTTCAGTAACTCCAACTGGGTTTTACCCCCTTGGGTTTCTAAAATAATAATGGTTTTTTTTGCTAAAGCCGAAGCATCCGGATTATGAAGAAGATCAATACCTTGCGCCATAGCTCGTGAGAGCGCAATCAACACCTCAACCAACATAGACGCTTCGCTTGGATTTAGACGACCCAGCTTAGAAATTAAAAAACGGATCAATTCAGCGGTTGTTCTGACACGGTACTGCTTCACTTCATCCAGCGTTTTTTTATCCAGCAAAGGGGTAAATCGCTCTATACCGCTGCAGTCTTCCACTTGCACACCCGCTTTTTTTGCTTCCATGCAAAATATTTGTGCATACACATCCGGAGTCCATACTTTACCTTCAGCTTTTAGCCGCTCTACCGTATTGCGTACAATTTGATTGATTGTCACCGTTACTCCTTTGAAGGTTTTGAACCTTGTGCTGCGATTTGGGCAATAAAAGCATCAATCGCTTTTTGTGAACTTTGTCGTATTGCTTCAAAGCGAGCCTGATCCGAAATAATCGCATTGGGTTCAATATTAAAGTCATAGACCCCAGAGACGGAATAATGTCCTTGTGAGGTTTTTGAAACTCTCTCAACTGCCATGGAAACAGTAGTTCGGTAAGTAATAACGTACCCATTTGTATCATAACGCAACGGGGAGAATCCAACCGATGAAATCATAAATTTCAGATGCGTCTGCGAGTCATGTTTACTCACCAATGCCGTACGAAATTTGGTAATAATTGCAGTATCAACAGCATCTTTGATAATTACCGTATTTTGCGGATCTTCCATTGAGATGACTACCTCAGTGCTCACGCTCTCTCCAACAATATTTTTGGCATAATGACTGGCAGGTGAATAGCCACACCCTACTATCAAAAAGAGAACTGCAGCTGAGAGTAGAAATTTCATAGCTTATCCTTTAACAACGAGATTGACAAGTTTTCCGGGGATAACAATCGATTTTACAATCTCTTTACCCTCTAGCCATTTTTCAACAGAAGCTTTGGCAGTTTCTACAATTGCAGATTCAGATTCCTGAACGCCTACTTCTATCGTAGCACGATTTTTTCCATTGATTGACACACCCAATACCAAAGCGTCTACCTCAAAAACCTCTTCAAGTACACTTTGGGGGCAAAAATTTTTCCCACTAAAGAGTGTCTGTGAGAGTTCCCAGCACAAATGAGGAATAATCGGCTCCATTACCGAAGTCAAAATCCAATACCCTTCACTCCACACATCGCGGTTATTTTGCTCGTTCAGCGCATTCATCGCTTCCATAACACCTGCGATCATCGTATTAAACGTATAACGCTCCACATATATATCTTCGGCACGCTTCAACGCCTCGTACACTTTTTTACGGGCATGTTTCTCTTCTTTGGAGAGAGACGCATGATTGAGCGTTGGAATCGTATTGCTTTTGTTAACATATTGGCTTCGATCGGCAAAACGCTTCAAAAACCGAAATGCCCCCTCAACCGCACTGTCATTCCACTCTAACTCTTGGGTAGGAGGAGCGGCGAAAAGGATAAACAAACGGGCTGTATCTGCCCCGTATTTTTCAATAATTGCATCCGGATCAACAGTATTGCCTTTGGACTTGGACATTTTTGCCCCGTCTTTGAGAACCATCCCCTGCGTCAACAGTTTCTCAAACGGCTCGTCAAAATCTACGTACCCCAGGTCTCGGAACACTTTGGTAAAAAACCGTGCATAGAGCAGATGCAAAATAGCGTGCTCAATCCCGCCAATGTAGTGATCCACTCCCATCCAGTATTTGATCTGCTCACCGGAGAACGCTTCGCGCTCCCAGTTTTCAGGGGATGCACAAAAACGCAAGAAATACCAGCTCGACTCGACGAAAGTATCCATCGTATCGGTCTCACGAATTGCATCTTTACCACATTTTGGACATTGACAGTGTTTCCACGTCGGATGTTTTTCGAGAGGATTTCCCTCACCGGTAATCTCTATATCGTGAGGAAGCGCGATCGGAAGATTCTCTTTTTTTTCCATCACTAAACCGCAAGTCTCACAGTGGACAAACGGGAGGGGAGCACCCCAATAGCGTTGGCGTGATACACCCCAGTCTTTGAGTTTGTAGTTGGTCGTTTTTTGTCCGATTTTTTCACTCTCAAAATAGTCGATGACTTTTGATTGAGCCTCTTTGGAGTTCACTCCATCAAACTGCTGTGAATTAAACAACACCCCGGCTTCCGTGTAGGCTTTGGTCAAATCCAAATCAGCATCCGAGGGTTTAATAACGGCATGAATCGGCAAGTTGTATTTTTGGGCAAAATCAAAATCGCGATCATCATGTGCAGGAACCGCCATCACCGCACCGCTGCCGTAATCCATCAAGACAAAATTGGCAATCCATACGGGGATTTTTTCATTCGTTAAGGGATGGAGAACATTCAGCCCCAGCGGCAGACCGCTTTTTTCTTTTTGTCTATCGATAGAAGAGCTGTTTTTCATCTCTTTGATTTGAGAAATTACCGCATCACTTAGTAACGTATTGTCAATCATATAGCTCACAATAGGGTGCTCAGGAGCTAATGCCGTATAAGAAACTCCATAAATCGTATCGGGACGCGTTGTAAAGACATCAAACCGATCAAATTGTCCATCAAGTTTGCTTTTGCTTGTCTCATCAAATAACAGATCAAATGCCAAACCATTCGATTTACCGATCCAGTTTTCTTGCATTGTAAGTACTTGCTTAGGCCACCCGCCTTCAAGTTTTTGCAGATCTTCCAGCAGCTCATCCCCATACTGCGTGATCTTAAAATAGTACTGATTCATATCTTTTTTGATAATCGGAGTATCACATCTCCAGCAGCATCCATCTACAACCTGCTCATTTGCCAATACCGTCAAATCATGTGGGCACCAGTTGAGCATCCCTTTTTTACGATAGAGCAGCCCTTTTTCATACATATCGATGATAAAGCCCTGCTCGAACTTCGTATACAATTCATCACTGGTTGCCAGCATTCTCTCTTGAGAAAACGAAAAGCCCAAAGAGGCAAACTCTTTTTTCATGTAATCAATATTATCGTAGGTCCAGCTTTTGGGATGCGAACCGTTTTTAATCGCTGCATTTTCAGCGGGCATGCCAAAACTGTCAAAACCAATAGGATGAAGAACATTAAAACCTTGCTGGCGGTAATAACGGGCGAAGGTATCGCTGAGGGTATAATTTCGCACATGCCCCATATGCAGCCGTCCGCTGGGAAAAGGGAACATACTGAGAATATACTTTTTAGGTTTGGAAAAATCATTGGAGGGCTCGAACGCCTTGGTCTCAGACCAAGTACGCTGCCATTTTGCTTCGATGGATGCGGGAGAATAATTCATAATAAATACACCTAATTAATTTTTTACACGATACCTTGTTCAAATTGAGCACGCATTTTCTCTTTTTCGGCTCGATTTTTTACTTTTTCTGCCAATCCTTGACGGTAATTCGCAACACTGAATCCTGTCCAAACAACCAGCTGCGCCGCAACAAAAATCGAGCTGTATGTTCCGACAATAACACCGATCAACATCGGGAAGCTAAAGCCCATCATAATATCGCCACCGAAAATAAAGAGGGTCAAGACCACAAAAAAGACCGTTAAGGAAGTCAATGTTGTTCGTGATTGAGTTCGTGAGACTGCTTCATTAATAATTTGAACAAAATCGGTCTCTTTAGACTCTTCAATATGCTCACGTACACGGTCATAAACAATAATAGTATCATGAATCGAATACCCCAAAATCATCAACAATGCCGCAACACTTTCGATGTTAAAATCGATCTCAAAATACGATACAAATCCAAAAGTAATAACAATATCATGAACAATAGCGATAACCGCAGCCAAGGCAAAACGCCATTCATAACGAAAGGTCACCGTAGCCATAATGGCAAGCAAGGTCAATAAAAATGCGGTTAATCCCTTGACACGAAGTTCATCACCTACTTTGGGACCCACCATATCAACACGACGAATCTCAAAATCCCCCGTCCCTTTTAGAATCTCTTTCGTCGTATCACCAATGTCATTGCTTAATCCCATCGTTGACGAAGGTGTTTTAATGACGACTTCTTGAGGTGAGCCAAACTCCGTAACAGTAGCATGCTCGAACAACTCATTTGTCTTAAGGCTTTCTCGTATTTTTTCGATAGGGGCCGTGTTCGTATATTTTACCTGAACGACTGTTCCGCCTGTAAAATCAATCCCAAAAGAGAACCCTTTTACGGCAATCAAAGCGATTGCAAGGAAAAAAAGGACAAACGATGCAATAAAAAAGATTTTTCCCTTTCCGAGAAAATTATAGACCTTGTCTTCTTTAAAAAGTTCCATAGTTATTTTGCCTTTCTTGTCATACCAAACCATAACGTATAGTTTTTATTTTTCTCAATACGGTTCATGAAAAGGTCATAAAGACCATGCGATCCGACAATGGCGGTGAGCATAGAAGCCAAAAGCCCTATACTAAGTGCCACTGCGAACCCCTTAATTGCTCCCGTTCCATAAACATAGAGAATGGTACACGCCAACAATTGGGTCACGTTCGAATCCAAAATTGCTCTCATGGCTTTTTGATATCCCTCTTCTATCGCCCGACGTGTTGAAATACCGGCCCTCAGCCCCTCACGAATACGTTCATTAATAATAATATTCGCATCGACCGCTAAACCGATGTGCAACACAATACCCGCCATTCCCGGAAGCGTCAACGTAGCACCCAACAATGACATCATCGCTAAAATAATGAAAAGATTGATCACAACCGCAAGATTTGCAATTACCCCTGCAAGTCCGTAATAAAACATCATAAATAAAATAACCAGACCAAAACCACTCACAAGCGCCAAGAGAGAAGCTCGAATACTGTCGGCTCCCAAACTTGGTCCTACAGAGCGCTTTTCCATCATATAAATAGGAGCGAGCAGCGCACCTGAACGAAGGGCAATTGCCAAGTCATTTGCCTCAGCGGTTGTATAATTACCACTGATTTGACCACTTCCTCCGCCAATACGTTCGTTAATCACCGGTGCTGAATAGACTTTTCCATCCAGTACTATCGCGAGACGTTTTCCTACACTTTTACCGGTAAAATCTCCAAAAATCTGCGCACCCTCTGAGTTGAGTGTGAAATTAATCACAGGGTTGTTATTTTGATCATATCCCACTTGAGCATTAGTCAGCATTGTCCCATCCAGAATAGGAATTTCACGTACCAAATGCTTCATTTTGGGTTGCAGTGCATCTTCGAGAATTTTATCGCCATAACCCATCGCTTCCGCATCGCCCAGCTCATTAACCCGCATGGCACGATCTTCATCAACCGCCATAAGCTCGAGTTTCGCCGCACGCGAGATCAATTCACGAGCACGCTGTTCTTCTTCTTGCGTTTTAATTCCAGGCAATTCAACCAAGATTTTATCAACACCTTGTTTTGCCACGGTAGGTTCTGCAAGACCAAATTGATCGAGTCGGTTACGAATTGTTTCAATCGCCTGATCAACTGCCTGAACCTTTAGCTTCTCAACTGCCTCGGTAGTCATTGTGATACTATAATTTCCGCCTGATGCTCGGACAACTGTCCCTTCTATTTTTTTAAAATAGCCATCAAACAACACGGCATCGTCGTTATCGAGCAATTCAAATGTCACCGCATCGCTCGTCGCGCTTAAACTATCAATCATAATATCATTATGTTCAGCAAATCGACTCACACCGGATGCAATAGATTTTAGCTGAGAGGTAACCGCTTCTTCGGTTTTAACCCCCAGCAACATATGCAATCCGCCTTGCAAATCCAGACCTAAAGTCACTTTTGCACCGCGTTCACTTTGTGTTAACGACGGTAAGGAGAAAAGTATTCCAAAAACGGTAGCGGCAATGAGTAAAACAAGACGAAAATTAAGCTTCATCCTCGTACTTTCGCGCAACAGCATCTTTGACTAAACGCCCCTCTACGTCATTATTGAATTTTACTGCGAAAAATGCCTCTTCGACTTTTTTAATCTCGACGATCAAACCGCCGTTGGTAACTACCTTGTCCCCTTTTGCAAGAGCGCCTAGCATTTGTGCATGCTTTTTAGCTTGTTGTTGTTGTGGACGAATGATGACGAAGTACATAATCGCAATCAAAAAGACAAAAGGGAGTAATTGAGTTACTATTTCCATGTGTATCCTTGGATGTATAAAAGTTCTTGCATTATACTCAAAAGAGATTAACATCGCTATAATTCGCCCATGAAATTACCGATTGCCATCCCCTACAACCTTCTCGTTACCCCGCTTCTTATTGCACTGGGATTTAGTGCTTTTATCTATTTTGAATACTTTCAGATCACAATTCGGCTTATCAATACCCTTGCCGCCTTGGGAGCTCTTTATGGACTGCTTCACGCACCTCGTATTATCCTCCCCATAGCCGGATTTTGGATTGGTCTTTTTTGGTGCCATTGGATTGGCTACAGTTTTCAATACTATGGGCTTGGATGGGCGATATGGCTTGTGGCTCTTGGTTTTGGGCTTGTATATGCTCTTTATTATGGAGCACTGGGGCTAACAACCAATCCATGGCTTCGCGCCCTTATTCTCTTTGGCTTAACCTACGTATGGCCGATGGATTTTAACTGGATGCAACCCGAGCTTATTTTTGTAGAAAGTTATATCGGTTTTGAAAAATGGCAATTCGCCCTTGTCTTAGCAATTTTAGCTTCTACCTCATGGTTTTATCGTCAGAAAAAAGTTTTTCCTCTGCTATTGCTCCCCTTAGCCATGCAAACCACATACACCCCGCCTCCACTGCCGCCACTCAAAATAAAATTGGTCTCAACCATGATTCCGCAAGATTTAAAATGGCAGGCCTTTATCCTTGAAGATACCATCAACACCAATCTAGCCAGTATCGATGAAGCCATAGCGCAAGGATACGATCTCGTCATTCTCCCAGAGGCTGCCTTTACTCTCTACATGAATCACGCTCCGATGTTAATGAAAGAACTGCAAAACAAATCTGCCTCTATTGCCATTCTGACAGGGACACTGCACGATGAAAACAACCTCAACTACAATGTGTCGTATCTTTTTGACCATGGTAAAATCACCGTAGCCAAAAAAATGATTCTTGTCCCTTTCGGGGAATATATTCCTCTTCCGTCATTTTTAAAAGGGTGGGTTAATCGTACTATTTTTGGAGGAGGATCGGATTTTGTCACAGCAGATAAACCAACCGATTTTGTTATCAAAGGGGTGAAATTTCGCAACGCCATCTGCTACGAAGCGACACGAGAAGAGCTCTATACCCCAGACGCTCGCTATCTTATCGCAACCAGCAACAACGGATGGTTTCAGCCTTCGATTGAGCCAACGTTGCAAAATCTTTTAATCCGATTTTATGCACGAAAGAATAATTCAGTGGTGTTTCATTCCGCCAATGGCGGAGGAAGTGGAGTGGTATATTAGTGTCGTACCGTTAAATTCTTAGCATTAATCGCAGCAATGATTTGCTCGATTTGTTTCATCTTTGTCTCTTCGTCTTCCATGTTGTGGATAGCATCGAGATTAAAGGTGCTTAATTTAGTATCCAAATAACCAGTATCGAGTTTACCGTCGATAAAATCGTGGTCACGGACTATTTGGCGGTGAAGAGAAATATTTGTTGGAACACCTTCGATAATAAACTCATCCAACGCACGTCTTGCTTTGCGAACAGCATCTTCCCATGTCAATCCCCAAATAATCAGCTTTCCGATCATTGAATCATAGTTTGAGGGAATTTGATAGTTGGTATACGCCATAGAGTCCAAACGTACACCTGGACCACCTGGTGCTAGATAGTTCGTGATGAGACCCGGTGATGGTACAAACCCGAGTTTCGGATTTTCAGCATTAATACGAAACTCAATAGCATATCCACGGAATTTAATCTCTTCTTGCAAGAAAACAAGCTGATCACCCTCTGCTATTCGAATCATACGTTGAATCAAATCGACTCCTGTAATCGCTTCCGTAACCGGATGCTCAACTTGAACACGGGTGTTCATTTCGATGAAATAAATATTGTCATCTTGGTCAACCAGATATTCGATGGTTCCGACACTTTCATATCCGAGTTTGAACATCGCTTTGGTCGATATGCGATAAAGCTCACGGCGAGTCTTTTCGTTCAACAATGGCGATGGAGCAATTTCGATTACTTTTTGGTGACGGCGTTGGATAGAACAGTCACGATCGCCCAAGTGAACTACGTTGCCGTATTTATCCGCTACGATTTGGATCTCGATATGACGAGGATTCTTGAGATATTTTTCAATAAATGTTTCACCACGATTAAAAAATCGTAATGCTTCATTCGTTGCTGACTCATACATCTCTTTGAAATCTTCCGCTTTCTCAACGATACGCATACCGCGTCCGCCTCCGCCAAAAGCCGCCTTAATAATAACAGGGAAGCCTATCTCTGTTGCAATTTTTTCTGCTTCATTGATGTTGTCAATTGGCTCATCCGTACCGGGAAGCATAGGGACACCTACCGCACGCATTGCAACTTTTGATGCCATTTTATCGCCAAAAAGGGCAATATGATCCGCTTTTGGTCCGATGAATATAATTCCGTTGTCCGCACACGCTTGAGCAAATTCGGCACTTTCAGAGAGAAAGCCATATCCAGGGTGAATCGCATCACAATCTGCTTTTTTCGCCAGAGAGATAATACGCTCATAGTCCAAATACGCCGCAATCGGATCACCCATAATCGGATAACACTCATCTGCTTTACGAACCCAGACACCGTTTACATCTGCTTCAGAAAAAACAACGACACTTTTTTTACCAAGTTCTTTACATGCACGAATAATACGTAATGCAATCTCACCACGGTTTGCAATCAAAATTTTATTGATCGTTTTGTGCTCCATCGGATACCCCAAATAATGAATTTTTATTACTAAAATTATACCTAACCTAATATTAAACTATAAAACCTCAATACAACACTGTTCATTCTTTTGTTTTTTTCTTTTTTCGTTTATAATAAGAAAAAAATTGGGGAATTTATGAATATCGCCGCCAACATCACCGAACTTATCGGCAACACTCCCCTGGTGCGCCTGAATGTTCCTTCTAAAATTTCGGGTGCAACGATCTTAGGCAAATGTGAATTTATGAATCCTACCAGTTCCGTTAAAGATCGTATTGGTTTTAATATGATCAAAACGGCGATGGATGAGGGGAAAATCACCAAAGAGACCTTGATCATAGAGCCAACCAGTGGAAATACGGGTATTGCCCTTGCCTCCATTTGTGCCGCCTTAGATCTCAAACTCACCCTCACCATGCCGGAATCTATGAGCATCGAGCGACGTAATTTGCTTCATGCCCTTGGAGCCAATCTCGTCTTAACCCCTGCATCTCAGGGGATGAAAGGGGCAATTGATGAGGCTAATACACTGCATCAAAATACCCAAAATTCTATCGTTTTACAGCAATTTTCCAATCCTGCCAATCCTCAAGTTCATCGTGAGACAACAGCACAAGAAATTTTACGAGACACTGATAGTAAAGTGGATATTTTTGTAGCCGCAGTAGGAACGGGCGGAACCATCACAGGAACAGGAGAAGCATTACGTGCCGTTTTACCAAACGTTCAGATTATTGCTGTTGAGCCAAAAGAATCATGCGTCCTCTCAGGAGGAAAAGCCGGTCCCCATAAAATTCAAGGAATAGGCGCAGGTTTTATTCCCGAAGTCCTTAATACCACACTTTACAATGAGGTGGTTATGGTCAGCAATAACGATGCTATCGCCACTGCCAAAAAACTTGCACACGATGAGGGAATTCTCGTTGGAATCTCAGCGGGAGCCAATGTTTATGCTGCCATTGAGATAGCTTCTCGCCCTGAAAATAAAGGCAAAACTGTTGTTACTATCCTTTGCGATACCGCAGAACGTTATCTAAGTACAGCACTGTTTGAAGCCTAAATCATTTTTAGAGACTATTTTGTGCGATCAGGGAGTTGCACAGCATCTCTCCTATCATCAACAACGGCTGGATGCCACCTTAAAAAAATTTAATATTAGTACCTCCTATATCCTCTCAGAACTCATTGATCCGCCTGAGAATACTCTTTACCGATGTCGTTTTTTATACGATGAATCACAATACCGGATTGAATATCACCCCTACGTTCCCAAAAAAATCACCTCGCTTCGCTTGATTTATACTACTGCAATAGAGTATTCATCCAAATATTCCAATCGCAGTTCACTGGATAAACTTTTTGACGCCCGCAATGGATGTGACGACATACTTATCGTCAAAAATGGCTATCTCACCGATACCACCATTGCCAATATTGCCCTTTTTATCGACAATCAATGGCTAACCCCTGAGGCCCCTTTGCTTGAGGGGACAACACGTTCCCGATTACTGGATGAGGGAAAAATAATTCCAGCACGTTTGAGCGTTTCTGATGCCCTTAAGGCACCAAAGATTGCTCTTATGAACGCGATGACAGGGTTCATTGAGATGGAAAATGGTATAATACTTTAAATTTGAACGCTAAGCGGAGTAAACCCCCGCGTAGCTACGCTTGCCTCCTCGGAGGCAGAATTTAACTACTTATTAGGTTTTATCCACATGCTATACGATATTATCAAAAGCTCTTCCTTTGCCAGACTCATGGAAAACCATGTTCGTGACATGCTTATCTATTTATTTGAAAATGATCAAAATTTTGGGATTCTATGTAAAATTGAATCCGTTACTTTCGACCCTTTGTTGCCAAAACCGATTGCCGATGAGTTTAGAGCGATGACCCTCTTTTTTCTTGCCGGATACACCTTTGAAAGTGCCCGAATTGATAATGATATTTTGATTTTTGAAGCAGGATTTGGTCAGGAAAATATTGGCAGTTTTGTGAGCATACCCCTTTTGTCCATTGTGCAAATTATCATTGATGATACCCCGGCATTTGTCAATCTAGCCCTTGGGCATGAACGAATTATCCCTGCTAATAGTGAGAAAAATGAAGGTATCCAAAATTCAATGAGCACCTTTCTTTCGAATCCTGAAAATCAGAAGTTTTTAAAAAAATAACCCATTTTTAGACTCAATTATTACAAAAAATCTAAATAGGACTATTTTTATCCTATTTGTTGATTTTAATCAAGACTATTTTTGTCCTATTTAAGATATTCTTCCGTTAAATCAAAAACAGGAAGTTAAATTATGAAAAAAACAATCGCTACCATCTTTTTATTTGTTGCATCTGCACAAGCAGAGGATATCGTTCATTATGATAAAAACTCATTAGAGCAAATTGTTTTCAAACCTTATTGCCCTATTCCAGAAAGTATTGTTTCGGTTCACAAAGAGCACTTGGAAGAAAATACTTTCAAACCCTACTATCCTACCCTCGACAGCATCATCTATCCGGCACAATAAACGTGCATGGGTGAAGCTTCTCTAATATTACCCTACAGAGAAGGAGAGCTTATAATTTTAATCCTAATAAATAGGTAACAACGTTATCGATAAAGGCATCGTGCTTACGCTCTTTGCTGTACGCAATGTAAAATTTACGCTTAATTTTATAGTTTTTAATCCGCGCTTCAAACAATTTTCCCTCTTCTACCTCATCTTGAATCACATGACGAGAGATTACAGAGACAACTGGGCGCTGGGCATTTTTGGGAGACCGAATCAGCGTCTCTTTGATTGCGGTTGAACTTGCTACTACGCCAATAACGCTGAAGCCGGAGCATTCAACTCCGATCTCTTCAAAAACTTCTGACGTTAGCTTGCGAGTGTGAGAATTCTCATCACGACAAATCCAATCGAATTTATACAAATCTTCTTTGCGAAGCTGTTTTGGAATAGGCTGATTGGAAAAAATCACCAATTCGTCCTCTTCCCATTCACGGTAAATAATTCCATCTTGAAATATAGGTGATTCGATAAGGGCAATATCGATTTTCTTATCTACGAGCTGATCAATAATATCTTGTGAAAAAGCAACGCGAATATGAACTTCATTGTTGATTTTATCTTTAAGAGCAGCAAGATAGGTTGGAAGTACATAGTTTCCAATAGCGTATGATGCTCCCACCACAAATGTAAATTCTTTATTGATAATTTTCAGTAAATCTTTTTCGCTGCTGAGAATGGCTTTTTCAAGTTTTGTCGCAATACGGTAAAGGTCTTCACCCTCTTTTGTGAGCTTGATCCCATTTTTCTTGCGCTCAACAACACGTGTATCAAGGTAATCTTCAATAAATTTAATCTGTTGCGTAACCGCAGGCTGTGAGATGCCAAGTTTTGCGGATGCTTTTGAAAAGCTTTTTTCTTTAACTACGGTCAAGAACGTCAAGAGTTTCGCAAAGTCTTTTAACATAATAATTCCTATAAGTAAAATCTATGAACGTATTATAACCTATAATTATGATCTTGGCAAGCTATTATCATTTTTTTTCCCACTTCGAGCGAAATTGAGCTATAATAAAACATCTAATGCAATAAGGCGCGCGCGGATCATGGATAAAATTTTTGATAGTCTCAACGATGCTCAACGATCGGCGGTTGAGACAATTGATGGTCCTTTGCTCATTCTAGCAGGTGCAGGAAGCGGAAAAACCAAAACCATTACCTCGCGGCTCGCCTATCTCCTCGACTCAGTCGGTGTCCCCTCCAGCCAAACTCTCACCCTCACCTTTACCAATAAAGCGGCCAAAGAGATGCGTGAACGTGCCATGGGACTCATTTCACAAAACAGCTATCCGCCGCTGCTGTGCACATTTCATAAGTTTGGTTTATTATTTTTAAAATTTCATATTCACCTGTTGGGGCGAAGCAATACCTTTGTCGTTATTGACAGTGACGATAAAAAAAAGATTCTCAAAAAAATCAATGCCGATTTACCCACAGCACTCGTTGCCAGTGAAATTTCTCGTTACAAAAATTCTCTTATTGACCCTCAAGAAGCCTACGCACAAGCTGAACTTACCAACTACAAACATATTGCTAAAATTTATGAAGAGTATCAAGCCTATTTATTGGATAACAATTTGGTTGACTTCGATGATCTTCTCTGCCTTACGTATAAACTGCTTGATGAAAACAATGAACTTTGTACTCAAACCAGTGAAAAATACCGCTACATTATGATTGACGAGTACCAAGATACCAATGAACTGCAACTTCGCTTGTTACAAAAACTCTGTTCTAGCCATAACAATCTCTGTGTCGTGGGGGATGATGATCAAAGCATTTATGGATGGCGCGGAGCACATGTACGCAATATTTTGGAATTTGATCAAGACTTTCCCAACACGACCATCGTCAAACTTGAACACAACTATCGCTCTACGCAAGCCATTCTTACCGTTGCCAATTCCCTTATTGAACATAACCGTTCACGATTGGGAAAAACCCTTATAGCGACGAAAAAAGGGGGAGAGGATGTACAAACACTCTCTTCCCACGATGAAAGTGAGGAGTCTCAAAAAGTAGCCAAAACGATTCGCAAACTCTTAGATACAGGGGTGCGTGCCAATGAAATTGCCGTACTCTATCGGATCAACGCTCTAAGCCGCTC
>Ga0265297_10003720_pt1 | contig 26913 bp, 26 predicted proteins | sample Munlanlwell13791_FD_192502 | JGI IMG/M metagenome (GOLD analysis project Ga0265297, IMG submission 192502) | Leachate microbial communities from a municipal landfill in Southern Ontario, Canada - Leachate well 137-91 | ecosystem: Engineered > Solid waste > Landfill > Unclassified | place...
TTGACGATCTTGGTGTTTACTATTCGAAATACTTTTCTGACCCCGTACCTGTATATGATGTGCCTGAACTGGCCAATAGATATTGTCTAATTTGATTATGTAAATACCTATTTATGGTAGAATTAAGTCACAATGTTGTATCTTCTATCCTTCGTTGCAGGTACTCTTTTTGGCGCTGCCGTTGTCTTTGTCCTCAACCGCGCGCAGATGGGGCAGGCAAAAGATTCATTCAAAGCCATCTCTTCGGATGTTCTTTCAAAACATGCGGAAGATTTTTTGGTTATGGCGAAACAAGCCCTTGCTGCACAAACTCAAACAGGTGAAAACGCGCTTGAGAACAAAAAAATGCTGATCGATCAAACTTTGTCCCATATGAAAGAAGATCTGGTCAAAGTGGGCGACCTTATGAAAACCCTTGAAAAGGACAGGGAGAACAAGTTTGGAGAGGTCAGCACCCAATTAAAATTCACCGCGGAGCAGACCTCAAAACTTCAAGACACGACAAACAAGCTCCAAAGCGTTCTTGCCAGCACCAAAGCCAGGGGGCAGTGGGGCGAGCGGATGGCTGAAGACGTGCTCCGCCTAGCCGGTTTTGTCGAAGGAATAAATTTTAAAAAGCAAAAAGCTCTTGAGTCCGGTTCAAAACCGGACTTCACATTCTTTTTGCCAAATAAGCAAATTGTAAACATGGACGTCAAATTTCCGCTTAACGGCTACCTTCAATATGTTGCATCGGAAAACGAGATTGAGAAAAAGAGCTATAAAGACCAGTTCTTGCGGGATGTAAAGGGACGGATAAAAGAAGTAACTACCCGCGACTACATAAATCCTGAAAGTAATACTGTTGATTACGTGATTGTGTTTGTTCCGAACGAGCAGGTGTATGCTTTTATAAACGAATCGGATGCCTCAATACTAGACGAGGCCCTTAAGAATAAAGTTATTTTTTGTTCGCCACTTACACTTTATGCAATACTCGCGGTGATAAGGCAAGCGATGGATAACTTTAAAATTGAAAAAACGGCATCTGAAATGTCTGGGCTTTTAGGTTCTTTCTATCAACAATGGAAAGAGTTTACAAAATCAATGGATAAATTGGGTAGGAGTATTGAGAGTACGCAGAATGAGTATCAAACTCTAGTTACAACTCGTCGGAACAAGCTTGAACGTCCGTTAAAAATGATAGAAGACCTGCGTGTGAGTAAAGGCATCGCGCTTGCTGTGGAAGACAACGGCACAAAAGAGCTGGCGGAATAATTACAAAAATATTCCATAATCATTGAAATTCCTCAACATTTCTTACGAAGAATAGCTGAAGGAAAAGAAATGTCTTTGATCAAATTTTCGCAGGTTAATATGGTCCGTTCGGGACTAAAAGCCCCTATGAAGCGTTTTAGAGGATATGAAGTCAAGATCGACGTCCTCGCAAGAGAAGGAACAATTTCTGTAAGATGTGACCGGAGAGATGCGGGGCATCTAAACGAAGCATTAGGCAAACAAGCCGTGGATATTTTATTAGAGAAAAATATTTTAAGCGGCGACATGAGCCAATTGAACCTTTGCGATATCGATAATCAGCTTTTTTCTGAACTGGAATCGGTCTTCAAATTCAGGATAGGAGAAGAAAAAACTCTTGGTGCGTTGAAAGCGGCACTTTTTGGAAGATTGGGTTCGGCTTACGAAAAGAACTTTGAGTCAAAATACGGAAGATACCAGGCCGATGTAGAAAAAGCGGTGGAAGCGCTGATGAACGAAAATGTTCAGGGGTGGAATGCTTTTATAGAGGAGTGGAAAGGCAACTCGATTGATCTCAGCGGCGCAGATATTAGAGGTGCTGTTCTAAACAGGGTGAACCTCACAAATACAAACCTGAGCAACGCGAGAATGGGAAGGACAGAACTTATTGGGGCGATACTTGTCAGAGCAAAGCTTGTTGGTACATATTTTGGTGAATCGGACTGGCTGGAAGCTGATCTCAGTTGGGCAAATCTGAGCGGTGCCATCCTTACGGGTTCGGACTTAAACCGGGCAAACTTCGAAAGCGCGGACCTAAGTAACGCGAGACTAGTAAGGGCCGGACTTAAAAAAGCGGTATTTATCAATGCAAAGCTCATTGGCGCACATCTTGGTAAATCTAACTTTGAGGGAGGTGATTTCAGAGGAGCAAATCTGAGCGGTGCCTCCCTCAACACCGCGAACTTATCTCAAGCAAATCTCGAAGGGGCGAGCTTCTTTGGTGCGAATCTGGTACATACAAAATTTAGAAGTGCAAACCTGATCGGTACAGACTTCCGTGATGCGGATATTGTTGTGGCGGATTTTTTTGGTGCGGATCTAAGCCATGCCGACTTAAGCGGCGCAAGACTTAACGGATCACAGTTTTCTAATGCAGTATTAAAAAAAACAAAACTTGTCAGGTCGGAACTTAACGGGGCTCATCTGGCAAGTGCAAACCTGGAGGATGCGGATCTTACAGACGCCAGCCTCATAGGCGCAAACTTTTATGAGTCAATTTTGACCAATGCGATCATGGTTAGAGCAAAATTAAAAAGTGCGGACCTTGAAAAGGCGCAAATGTTTCACGCAGACCTTACGGACGCGAACCTCAACTTGGCAAACCTTTTTGAAGTGAATCTTCGCGCAGCGATACTGCGCGGCGCAAAACTTAGCAGTGCAAAAATTATGAAAGCGGACCTTCGATATGCGAACCTTTCAGGGGCTGATCTTATCAGCGTATGCCTTTACCGGGCAAATCTTACGGGCGCGGACCTTACGGATGCGGATCTGACCAGGGCGGACCTCAAACAGGCAATACTTGCAGAGGCAAAATTTATCACCGCGAATCTTAGCGGGTCCGATATAAGCGGAGTTTCGGCGGGCCATGCGGATTTTACGGGAGCAAATCTTTACAGAGTAATGGCCATAGGTGCAAAACTTGCGGGGGCGACACTTTGTGATGCAAAAATTTCTATGACAGATCTTTCTCATGCTATTTTAGCCGGCGCGGACCTTAAAGGCGCGAAACTGCGCCTTACGGATTTGGGTGAAACAATAGTTGGCGGCGCGGATTTCAGGGGAGCGGAATATAGATTAATATGCTTTAGCAGTGATGATGAAGACAGTTCTCCTCAGGCAGTAAGACGGAAGCTGGAAGATCTGGGGGCAATTGTTTAATAAAAACTAATAATCTCCTAAATTGGCCTCATTTTCTGAAATTTTAACCGTAAATAAACGAGATATAATTGAGGTGTTTTTGTGCCAACAAGTCCTATAGTTGTCGGCTCTTCATTCTATCTGAACGTCGGAAATAACGGCAGCGGAGTAAAGGATGAATATTTGCGGCAGACCAGACGGTGGACCGAAGCTGTTAAGGCTGCGGGCTACCGGCCGTTCCTAGAGCTGAAACATCTCGGGTTGGTCACCCGGGAGAGATTGGATGAACTTAAATCGGCTGTGGACCTCTTTACACTGCATGTACAGTACCTTGAAAGACCGGGCAAATCAAATACAACCCTGAACCTTGTTGATCCCAGTGACCGTGCCGCGATCGAAACCGATCCGCAGACAGCAAATGCGTTCGACCTGATCCGTCCCGCGCTTGTTTCATTTCATTGCGGATTTTCCGCGGTCGAAATAGGGACGGCACCTCCGGGAGATCATAATTACGCTCTCACACCGGTTCTTTCCCGCGAAGAGACATTTTCTAGAATTAATGATTCTTTAGATACTGTTATCAGTTATTTCAGGAGAAAAGGATATGCGAACAGGATACTAATAGAAAATCTTGATTATACTTCCGGCGGAGGATTGGGCTGCGGCAGTGCTTATGAACATGTCTGCGAAAAAGATTTTATTTTGGAATTGTTGGCTAAACCTGAAATTGGATCTCTTCTCGATATTGCCCATAGTCTCATTAGTGCAAATAATTTGATCCGGGGATATACGCCGCAGCATTTGGCCCGGGCACTTTACAACAGCGGAAAACTGGCCCAAATACATCTCAACGCCCCTCAAAGAGAAGACGGTGACGTATTCGACATGCATCTGCCTTTTTATACGGATGAGGATGTTGTGAATACCTTGCGTACGATACTAAGGATGCATAAAAATGATACAGACCGGAAAGATCCTTTATTTATAACTATTGAACCGTCCGCTTCTGTTTGCGAAAGTGATCCTGAAGAAGCGGTATATAAACAGGGATGCGAGCTTCTTAAATTATTAAAAGCTGTTTACGGATAATTGTGACTGCTGGGACAAAAAAATCGCTCTAATTTCAACATTTGCTGAAATTATCGAACAAATCTGTCGATAAACAATTGTCTGGAAGTTCGCGAAAGGAGATCGGTTATATGAGAATTTATATGGGTTTAAATAGCACAAGTGGGGTTATGAATTCTGTTGGTCGTACGGTTCCGCAGTTAAGACACGATTTTACTCGAGTCACAAAAGCGCATATTCAGATGGTCGATGGATTATCAGCGGATGTCGCAGCCAAAATAAAGCCGTCCACAAAATGTGTCAGGGTTCCTCAATTCTTATTTACGGAAGCGCTCAGGCAACTTACTCCTGAAAGCAGGGCGATACCGTCAGGCAATGCCGGCATTTTTGGAGAAAAGTCCGTTACAACAATAAAAGACTTGAATGGGCTACTGTCAGAATGTCTTCAAATGCCGGGATTTACTGTCAGTACTTGGCTTATTGAATCCTCAAGACAATTACATCTATATCTCTACGCCGTTGATCCCCATCAGAGGGCAGATACTGTTGGAGTGATGGTTCCTCTTGATGCATATGTTGCGGACACGAGACAGATTTAACGAATGTCACTTCAAGGCGTAACACCACTAATGTTCGGGGAAACGACAAAAGCATATAAGCTTGGGGTCCCGGTAAACAGGCAGGGGATCAAGCAGCTTCTTGTCTCTTCCCGAGGCATGAATATCCTTTCCCAAAGAGCATACGTAATGGAACATTGTCCGGAGCTTTTGCTTACCCGCGAAAGACCCGAAGATATGCTCAAGTGCATAGAAGCTTCTCCGATCAGCCATTTCTCACAAGGGTTTGCGGCTCTGCTGTGCCCGTTCGCGAACAGATTACCCGGACGAAACCTTCACAATGGTTTTCAGGAGGTAAGGTGGGGTGAGGCAACAAGAAATATACCGATAAACTTTTTGCCGGAAGGCTTGGCGATACACGGATTGGTCTATGACTCAGAATATAGACATATATCCTACGGCTTTAAAAATAGGCATGCCAGTGTAAAAGGTACTACGTATATCCCTAACGATTTGTGGTTTTCGACCTTGAAGACAGATACTACGACGGCACTTTTTAGCGGTATAAGGGCGCGTACAATAGAAGTTGAAAATGTCGGGGAAGAGTGTGCTCCTGTCGGGGCAGGGGAACATCCCGATTTCAAAATACCTCACGGCCAACCAAGGGAAGAAGTGATCCTTAGAATTCCCGGAAAATATATCATAAGGTCCGGAGCAAATATGCTTCCGGACTTTTCACATGGTTCTCCTGTAGTAGATGTCAGACGTACGGAGCTTGCAGGTTTGTTTTGTGATGATGTAAAAGAACGAAGGCTGGGAGAACTGGACCTTGACCATTGTTTTACGGGATTTGAAGATTTGGGTGAAATATCATTCTTGATAGAATATCCAGCGCTCCGTTGGGGCATAAAAATATCGGCCTGGACGGACGGAGGAGTAAATGCCATACAAGTATATTCGCCAACGGATCCGTCCCTTCCGGCATACGGATCGATCGCCGTAGAATTTCAGACAAACTTTGCGGACCCTTTTAATCCCGCGTGGGCAGAATATTCTCCTCTGACTTATCAGAGATCGGTAACGATGCCTTCGGGCATGAGGATCCTTGCGCCGGGCGAAAAATTCAAGTGGAGTGTCAGGCATTCGATTTATAGTTGGTAAAATTAAATAGAAAAAGGAGAAGTCATGATACCAAGCATTAATGTTTCTGCAGGATCAAATACATCGGCCAACTATCCGAAGGTTTCACGCCGATATCCTGAGCCGGGTGAAAGGACATATCTGGCAAAAGTTGACCCTTCTCATCCCAATTGGGCCGGAAGGGAAATAAAAACTCGTGAGGACATCAAAAAATTCTTGGACCTTGTATCGCCGATATCTGAATGCACTCACAACAATGATTTTGTAAAAGCAAGAGAAATCCTTGAGAAGATCAAGCCGCAATTAAGACCGGAAACGTACACTCTTATTCTTAATGACATAAATACTCAGGAAAAAGCAGGGCCTGCCACAAGACTTATCCGGGAAGGAAAAATGAAAGAAGCCGCTATTGAAATAAAGAAGTTAAGAGAAAACTTGTCAAAAGAAGATTTTGACAAGATGATCGTGAAATATGACCTTCTGCTTAATATGAAGGTCTACGAACACTTGGCAAAGAACGATCTCGACGGGGCTGTTGATCTTGTTGATGAAATAAGGAATGCTTTTACGGGAAATGAATTTGCAAATACGATCGATCAGTTCGATTCCGAACTGACTTTGTTGCGTCTTGCAAAACCCGCATTTGACGCTTTGTTTAATGGGGATATTCCAAAAGCAATTGAAGAGATCGATAAAATTAAGTCCCAGTTGCCCAAAGTATTGCTGGACAGATTTTATATGATGCTCAATGAAGCGGTCCAAAAACCATAAGGCGTCATAGATCGGAATTGTTGGTGTCTGTCCTATTGCTATCTCCGAATTTTGCAGTATAATTTTATTCAAACAACTTGGAGGTGCTGTCATGTATAAAGTGCAGGTCAAAAACAAAGGCAAGTCCGAGGTGTATGTGAAATCTCCGAGCGGGGAATTTGTGATAGATACAGAGGCAAAGAGTTCGGTCGCTCCATTGGATGCATTTCTGGCTTCTCTTGGAGCCTGTATCAGCTACTACATAAGAAAATTCGCTGCGTCTGCGAATATCCAGATCGACCTTTTTACTGTCGATGTAGAGGCGGAGCTGGTCTCGGACAAGGGCTACCGTTTTAAAGATCTAAGGGTGTCAATTGATCTTAACGGCGCAAATATCGATGATGCAAGAAAACAATCATTGCTTCAATTCGTCAAGAACTGTCCCGTGCATAATACTTTGAGGAATTCTCCAGAGATAGATATAAAGATAGCGTAATAGCGTCATTGCTTCGTCGCCCCGATCAAATCGGGGCTCGCAATGACACTTTCTATAACGCGGTCTATTCCGTTGTGGTCCTGTATCTTTTTGGTTTTTGCAAATATCCCGGTTGCTTGGATCATTTTAACAACGTCATCAGCTTGTCCGGCACCGACTTCAAGCAGCAGATGGCCTTTTTCAGAAAGATATGCAGGAGCTTGCGCGGTTATTTTTCTATAGTAAGCCAGACCGTCAGGACCTCCGTCCAAGGCTCTTACCGGCTCGAATTTTGTTATCTCGGGCTGAAGGTTTTCTATTTCTAAAGTTTTTATATAAGGAGGGTTTGATACTATAATGTCGAACTTGGCGTTTTTATCGATAGGGGAGAACAGGTCACCAGTGAAAAACGTGATCCTATCGTCAACCCCGTGTTTTTTCGCGTTGCTTTTGGCGGTCTCTATTGCAGCTTTTGAAATGTCCGAGGCCCATACCCTTGTATTTGCGCAGTATTTAGCTATACTGACGGCGATCGCTCCGCTTCCCGTACCTATATCTAGTACTGATACTGTCTCTTTTTCAGACCCCTTTATTATATTTATTGCTTCTTCGACCAATTTTTCTGTTTCGGGTCTGGGGATCAGTACCTCACGGTTTACATCAAAGTCAAGCGACATAAAAGGACGGTATCCTATTATATAAGCCGTCGGTTCCATCTTTATCCTGCGCAGCATAAGTTGTTTGAAAGCCGCGAGTTCTTCTTCGCTGAGCACACGATCATGCATTGTATATATTTGTATCCGTTTTATATGAAGGGCGTGAGCCAGAAGTATTTCCGCTTCAAGATGGGGCTCTTCTATCTTGTGGTTCGCAAAATATATAGTTGTCCAGTCGAGAAGTGAAGAGATCGTCCAGGTCATAACGCAGGCGCCGATTCCTTAAGTTTTTGCATCCTGTCGGCCTCGGAAAGCGCGGTTATCAGCTCGTCCAGTGCTCCGTCCATGACTTCGTCTATGTTGAATACCGAAAGGCCTATCCTGTGGTCCGTGATCCTGTTCTGAGGGAAATTGTATGTCCTAACCTTTTCACTGCGGTCGCCGCTTCCGACCTGGGTCTTTCTCATATTGCTTATTTCGCTTGCCCTTTTGCTTTCTTCCATCTCATAAAGGCGGGCCTGAAGGAATTTGAAAGCTTTTGCCTTGTTCTGGTGCTGAGAACGCTCGTCCTGGCACTGGACCACTATTCCCGAGGGGATGTGAGTGATCCTTATGGCGGTGCTCAGCTTGTTCACGTTCTGCCCGCCGGCGCCTCCGGACCGGAAAACATCTATCCGAATATCTTTTTCGTCTATTTTAACGTCCACATCATCGACTTCCGGTATAACGGCGACCGTCGCGGCTGAAGTATGCACTCTTCCCGACGCTTCGGTGGCGGGGACCCTTTGGACGCGGTGTGTGCCGATCTCATACTTGAGCCGGCTGTAAGCGTCTTTTCCCTCGACAAGAAAGATCGCTTCTTTGTATCCGCCAAGGCCGGTGGGATTTAAGTCTATCATCTCTACTTTCCATCCCAGCCTTTCGGCGTACCTCAGGTACATCCGGAGCAGTTCACCGGCGAACAAAGCAGCTTCTTCTCCTCCTGTACCGGCCCTTATTTCCATGAAGATATTTTTTTCGTCGTTGGGGTCTTTGGGTAAAAGCAATACTTCGATCTCTTTTTTGAGTGTTTCTTCCCTAAGTTCCAGGTCTTTGAGCATTTCTTTAAGTTCGGAATCTTTTGAAGATTTTATTTCGTTGATGTCGGACAGGACATTTCTAAATTGCCCTGCCTTTTCGACGATCTCTTTTATCGCGGAAAGTTCTTTGCCGTATTTTTGTATCTTTTCCCTGTCGGAGAGCGTTTCGGGGCTCGAAAGAAGTGTTTCTAGTTCTTTGTGCCGTTCTTCGAACTTAGAAAGTTTGGCGAGATAATCCATTGGGAGCTACTTGCTTTTTTTGACTTTATCTTTTTTTGAGACCCTTGTCTTTTTCTTTTTGAGGGAAACGGGTGTTGCGGCATATTTTTTCTTGAATTTATCAACTCTTCCTTCGGTGTCCATAAGTTTCTGTTTGCCGGTGAAGAGAGGATGGCATTTGCTGCAAATATCCACGCGGATCGTCTTTTTGGTAGAGCCGATCTCAAACTCCGCGCCGCAGGCGCAAGCCGCGACTACGGTGTGATATTCGGGGTGTATTTTGTCTTTCATGTTTGAATTATAACATACCCCATTCAGGTTCATCAAGATTGATTTCAACATCTTCACAGGCGCGCGCGGTGCGTATTGCGCACTGCGGATGCTATGCACAACGGCGGGAAAATTGCTGTAATGCGATTTGGGAGGACAATGAAGGAGCCGTTGAAGTTGCGGTCGATATAATTTATAATCAGGCTTGCTGAAGATAGGAGGGTTTATGAAGAAGGATGAAGTAAATTCAGTCGCCGGCAGGATCAATCTTTTAAGCGACACTGTAAATGTGATTGTAGGGAAAATCGACAGTTTGAGTAATACCGCTAATTTGATTACAGGTAAATTCGACGGTTTGAGTAATATCGTGAATTTGATTGCGGAGAAAGTCGATGGTTTGTCTGAAGAAACTAAAAATTTAAGAACTGATGTTAATGATCTGACAAGTAAGACCGCAAGTATGAGCTTGGATATTAAAGATCTGAAGAGCGGTTACACAGGTATGAACCAAGATATTAAGGATTTGAACAGCAGGCATGAAGGCATGAGTTTAGATATTAAAGATCTTTATTCAAAGTCTTCTTCTATGTCGGATGAACACTCGGTGTTCAGAAGCGATGTCTTTAAGTATTTCGACAAAATATACAACAAATTGGACTTTTTTAAGGATGAGTACTACGGAATAACGGCGGGGCTCAGGAGAATAGAGGACGAGCACAAAATAATCGACCACAAAACGATCTTAAAGGAACTCCAGGACCTTAAAAACAGGAATTAGTTTATTCTTCTGTCAGCCGTTTATGACCTTAAATTTATCGTCTTTGCTCTTTGGCATCTACTCGTCGAACCCTTCGACAAGTCCTTCGACGAGCTCAGGACGCTGAGAGAAATCGAAGCGCTCAGGGCAGGCAGACGCGCGGATAGGGAAGGGAAATATTTCATGAGAACAAACAATGAAATTCCTCGGAAAAACGGCCGATATATGATTGTAAGGCTAAAAGGTGCAAAACAAATGATTGAAAAAAATAACTTCATTAAAAAGACCGTTTAACTTTCATGCTGCTGCCGGAAGGATCTCTGTGAGGATCAGGAAAGGAGATATTCTTGAAGGACAAGCCGCTCCAAGGACGCTTGCCAATATCTTCGCGAGAGAGCAGACAGTAAATCTTAATACTGTTTCAAAAGTGTTTGAGCTTGATCTGGGAGAAGCGGACGGGGCACACATTATGGATGATCATAGATTGGCAGACAGAATAGATTATGATTCGTCGGATGATCGGATTAAATTCTTACGTCAAAGGATGAATAATCCCAATGCTCGTACAATCCCTTTGAGCGAATTGCTTTCTCTGGCGGGGAGTCAGGAAACGGCGCTTGCTGTCTCCACCAAAGAGACCATGACGGCGCTGATCCATGCGTTTGGGGCTTGCCGTGCATTATTGGACGAATGCGGCAATGATAATTTGGCTGTGTTGATGGAACAAGGCGAAAAGGAAGCTCAACGTATCATATTGTCTTCGTCCAGTCCCGAAAGAATAGAGACTATTTTATCGTTGTCTGTTTCACGCGGCATTATTAACATCCTTTCAAATGTCGAAGGCGATAGAGCAAAAAACCTGGCAAGAATGCTTGATCAAGACCTGTTGAAAGCGTTGTTCCAAAAAGTCGATGACGCAGAAATGAGCGCGTTTATTCAGAGTCTGAATCGCTTCGGCCACGGTGGATCTAAAGTGAATGAACTTACGGATGCCTTGGACGAAAGCATGATATTAAGGGTGGCCGGCAATATTAATGCATCTGAGCAATTGTTCAGACAAGTTGATACGGACCATGGAATAAACTTTCTGAGGATTGTTGCAGAAGAAAAAAAGGAGTACCTGCCGGCACTTGTAAAGAATATTGAAATACCAAAAATCATTGCTATTATTGCTGCATTATTAGGAGAGCCCGGATTATTGCAACAAATCGTCGCAGCTTTGTCGGATAGTTCTCTGGTCCTTGTATATTCGGACGAATTGGAATTTGGCGCTGGCAGCTACAAAAGGGATATGTTTTTTGAACATATTCGTGATGAAGATATAAGACGATTATTTGTAAGGCTAGCGGAAAAAGAGTTTCAGCGCTCATTATTGGTTGCCATCATGAATAAAAGGCCAGCCCTTTATAGGGAATTGAATGATTAGATAACTTCTATTGTCTTTCATCTTTTAAATATGTTCCCCGTGCGTCTATTTATCTTTTAAGCGAAAAACATCGACCTGTATTGCATATAGCTCCTTATCCGCGCCGCTTGTTTGACGAGGGCTGGGCGAAGACCAGGCCGAGGAAGCTTGTGGCGAGCATTGCGAGCCATTCGGCGCGGTGGGGGAGCTGGGGGCGAAAGCCCCCGCGAGCTTCTTTTGGGCACCTTTTCTTACGAATAAGAAAAGGTGCGTTTGTCGTGATATAATTTTACAAAGAAGGGGCAAAACGATGTCAAAAAAGTACAACGTCGCAATATTAGGCGCCACAGGCGTTGTGGGCAAAGAGATGCTCAAAGTCCTTGAGGAAAGAAAATTTCCGGTAGAAAAACTATTGCCGCTGGCTTCCAGCAGGACTGCCGGCTCGACCGTCAAATTCAAAGGAAAAAAATATAAAGTCGAGCTTGCGGAGCCCGATTCTTTCAAAGGCATAGATATCGGTCTTTTTTCTGCCGGAGCCTCGATCTCGGAGAAATTTGCTCCGGAAGCGGCCAAAAGAGGGGTTGTAGTGATAGACAATACTTCTTATTTCAGGATGGACCCTAATGTTCCTTTGGTGGTCCCCGAAGTGAATCCCCAGGCGCTAAAAAGGCACAAAGGCATAATCGCGAACCCTAATTGTTCGACCGCGCAGATGGTGGTAGTGCTAAAGCCAATCCACGACAAATATAAGATAAAAAGAGTGGTGGTTTCCACCTATCAATCGGTTTCCGGCTGGGGCAAAGAAGCCGTGGATGAGCTTATTTCGCAGACCAAAGCATGGCTCGACGGCAGTCCCGTGAAAACAAAGATCCTTCCAAAGCAGATAATGTTCAACGCGGTGCCTCAGATCGACTCTTTTCTGGATACGGGCTATACCAAAGAAGAGATGAAAATGATAAACGAGACCAAAAAAATAATGGAAGACGACTCTATAGCCGTGACCGCGACAACCGTGAGAGTTCCCGTCTTTGTCGGCCACAGCGAGTCCGTGAACATCGAAACGGAAAAGCCGGTCTCCCGCGAAGAAGTAACTGAGCTTTTGAGAAAAGCACCCGGTGTAAAGGTCATGGATGACCCGTCAAAAAAAGTTTATCCGACTGCCATCGATTGCGTAGGGATTGACGACACACTAGTCGGCAGGATAAGAAAAGACATATCCGTGCCAAACGGGATAGATCTGTGGATCGTCTCCGACAACCTTAGAAAAGGTGCGGCAACGAACGCGGTGCAAATAGCCGAGGAAATGATAAGACAAGGGCTTTTATGAAAAAGAATGAGCCTCTACTCAGCTCAAACTCCATCGATTCCCTCCAGAGGATTATCCCTCCCGTTGCTTTTGCACTGTCCGCAGTGCTTATTGGGACCATAGGATATGTTCTCATAGAACATATGACTCCGTTAGATTCGTTGTATCTGACCATTGCCAGCATGTTCCTTACCGTAAGTTACCTGGATACGATCAAGTTCTCGGAAGCCGGCAAGATCTTCTCAATTTTCTTTCTGGTCTTTGGAGTATTTTCGGTTTTCTACGCTGTAGGTACAATAATTGATTTTATCGTTGAAGGTACTATATTAGGAATTAGAAGGAGAAAAAAAATGGATGACAGGATCAACCACATGAAGGGGCATTACATTGTATGCGGTTATGGAAGAGTAGGCCATCAAATAGCCCAGGAATTAAAAGCGCATAAATTGCCATTTGTCGTTATTGATCAAAAAGAGTCTACAGCTGAAGAGCTTAAGTCTAATGATATTCCTTATTATATCGGCAGTTTGTCGGACGATGTAATTTTGGAGAAGGCAGGCGTGACTCGCGCAAAGGTTCTTTTCGCAGCCGCTGATAGCGATATAGAGAATGTCTATGTTACGCTTGCAGCAAAAGTGGTGAATCCGGAAATAGTTATCGTTGCCCGCGCCAGCCACAAGGAAGTAGAGAACAAACTAAGAAAAGCGGGAGCGAATAAAGTGATATCGCCCTACTTTATTGCCGGAAGCCGCATGGCTTCAATGGCTGTAAGCCCTGTATCAGTGGAATTTCTCGATATCGCGACAGGAAGCGACAATGTTGAGATGTGGGTGAGGGAATTTCATATAGGGGAGAAATCCCCTCTTGCGGGGAGGACATTGGGGGAAGCCAATATCAGGAAAGCTACAGGCACCATGATACTTTCCATAAAGAAAGCCGCCGGCGATTTTGAGCTGACACCTAAGTCATCAAGTAAAATGGAAAGCGGAGATATCATAGTCGCGCTTGGAACAGGCCAGCAACTTAGTTGTCTGGAAAATATATTGTAGTCATGGCATTGATCAGAGAAAAAGACTTCTTGGACAGTTCGATAGCGCGGATCGCGGAAGAAATATGCCTGGCAGCGCGCACAGCTCCAAAAACAAGAGGAATGGACCTGGTCGAGACCGCGGTAGCCGGCGGGGAAGATGTGTCCAGGATAATTTCCGAGATGGAAAGGATCTATTCTGAGACAGGGCGTGAAGGTTTCAAGAGGAATTCCGAGTCTTTGAAAGATTGCACTCACATAGTGCTTATAGGTGTCAAAAGGAAAACCGCGGGCTTAAAACCCTGCCAGCTGTGCGGGTTTAAAGATTGTGAAGACAACGACAAACATGATGCGGCTTGTTTTTTTAACTCTATAGACTTAGGTATTGCCATTGGTTCTGCCGTATCTATTGCTGCCGACAGGCGCATAGATAACAGGGTTATGTGGACGATAGGAATGGCGGCAAAGAATCTGGGTATTTTTGGTAAAGAAGTAAAACAAATATTAGGTATTCCATTGAGCGCGACCGGTAAAAGCGTATTCTTTGACAGGAAATAACTGTAGGCGCCGGTTTAAAACCGGCGCGAAAGGAAAATATGATGTTTGAAGATATAAAGGCGGTTTTTGAAAGAGATCCCGCGGCAAAGAATATCTTTGAGGTGGTTTTTTACCAGGGGGTTTGGGCAATATATTTACACAGGGTTGCGCATTTCTTGTATGAGCTAAACATTCCGTTCTTTCCGAGATTTATTTCGCAGATAAGCAGATTCCTTACAGGCATAGAGATCCATCCCGGGGCCAAGATAGGCAAAGGGTTTTTTATCGATCATGGCGCGGGAGTTGTCATAGGAGAAACTACCGTCATTGGCGACAATGTCACTATGTACCAAGGAGTAACTCTTGGCGGCACAGGTAAAGAAAAAGGCAAAAGGCATCCTACCATAGGTAATAATGTGACAATAGGCGCGGAAGCTATAGTCCTTGGAAATATCCACATCGGGGATGATTCCAGGATAGGGGCGGGCGCTCTTGTCACAAAATCCGTTTGCCCCAGCTGCACCGTTGTCGGCAATCCTGCAAGAGTGGTAGCGCGCGGCGGAGTTAAGATCAATCCTTTGGAACACGGAGACCTGCCGGACCCTGTAGGCAAAGCGCTGGAAGATTTGCAAAGCAGGATCGCTGAACTGGAGAAAAAGGTAGGTAAGTAAACCGGATGGCCCTTCAAGTTTATAACACCATTTCAAGAGAAAAAGAAGTTTTTGAACCTCGCGATCCTCATGATGTTTCCATGTATGTCTGCGGGATCACGCCGTACGATGAAACACATCTGGGGCACGGCAGGGCTTATGTCGCTTTTGACATTATCCGCCGCTATCTTGAATACAGCGGGTACAAAGTAAAGTACGTACAGAACATTACCGATATCGATGACAAAATAATCAAAAAAGCCGCTGATCTGGAAAAAACTACTGACGAAATTGCCGAGATATATTCCAAAAGCTTTTTCGACGTGATGGACAAGCTCAAGGTAAAAAAGGCTTCATATTATCCCAAAGCCACCGAACACATCAAAGAGATGGTCGATTTTATCAGCGGTCTTGAAAAGAACGGTTTTGCCTATGTGTCAGGCGGCGATGTATATTTTGACATCTCAAAGTATAAAGACTACGGCCGTCTGTCAAAAAGGGACATTGACGGGATGCTTTCCGGGGCGAGAGTGGAAGTGAACGACAAAAAAAAGAACCCTTTGGATTTTGTGCTTTGGAAAGCAGCCAAGGAAGGTGAGCCTTCCTGGGAAAGTCCGTGGGGAACGGGGCGGCCCGGCTGGCACACGGAATGTGTAGTGATGAGCAAAAAACACCTGGGGATCCCCATAGACATACACGGAGGGGGTGCGGACTTGATGTTCCCGCATCATGAGAATGAAATCGCCCAGGCGCAGTGCTGCGGACCCAAACCATTTGTAAAATACTGGATGCACAACGGCTTTATAACGATAAACAAAGAAAAGATGTCCAAATCCCTGGGGAATTTCTTCACGGTTGACGAGATCTTTAAAAAATATGATCCTATGGTGGTCAGGTATTTTTTGCTCAGAACCCATTACCGCAGTCCCGTAAATTTCAGTTTTGACGATCTGGACGAAGCACGTGCCGCGCTCGATGGCATAAAGAATGCTTATGATGACATGCAGTTCATGCTGAAATCCTCCAAAAATGACAAGACAGAGGCCGATATCGACCTGAAATATTACAAAGAAAAGTTTATCGAAGCGATGGACGACGACTTTAACACTTCTTCGGCGCTCGCGGTTATTTTTGACCTGATAAAGAATTATCATGAGCACAAATTCAAGCTCACAGGAGAGCAGACAAGCAATGCCAAAAATCTGCTTGAAGAATTTAATGTTGTTCTGCAGCTGGGGCTAAAGGAGTCAAAGGTCGAAATAAAACAGGACGCTCACAAGCTCCTGGAAAAACGCAACGAAGCGCGCAGGACCAAGGATTTTTCTCTTGCCGACAAATACAGGGCGGATATCGAGGCCATGGGGTATACTATAGACGATACGCCTTTCGGGTCTTTTGTGAAAAAAAAGGTCGCCGATCCGCCTGCACTGAGCGCAGCGAATGTGTTCGGTTTCGGAAAAAAGGGATAATAAATGCTGGATCCTAAATTCATAAGAGCCAATCCTGACAAAGTAAAAAAAGCGCTTGAAGACAGAAGCGCCGACACGTCGCTCTTGGACGGTTTTTTGTCGGTGGACAGGCAGTGGCGCCTGAAGGTAGCGGAGTTTGAAGCTTTGAAGAGCTATCAGAACGAAGTTTCCGGCCAAATTGCGCGACTTAAGAAAGAAAAGAAAGACGCTTCTTTGCTTCTTTCGCAAATGAAAGAGACGGCCGAAAAAACAAGAGAACTTTCGGACCAGCTTAAGACACTTGAGCTGGACCTGGAAAGCAAGGCATTCTTTATTCCCAATATTCCAAGCGATAAAACCCCTGTCGGTAAAGATGAGACTTCTAACGTCGAAGTGAGAAAATGGGGAACTCCCGCCAAATTTGATTTTACGCCAAAGCCCCACGATGAAATAGGCGAAAAGCTTGGGATCCTTGATTTTAAACGGGCGGCAAAGATCTCAGGGGGCAGGTTTGTTGTTATGAAAGGTTTGGGCGCGCGGCTTGAGATGGCGCTTATCAATTTTATGTTGGATGTCCATACCAAAAAACACGGTTATACGCAGGTTTTTACCCCTTTTATGGTAAATGAAGCCTGTCTGATAGGCACCGGGCAATTGCCAAAATTCAAAGAAGAGCTTTACGAATCAAATGACGGGCTTTTTTTGATACCCACGGCCGAAGTACCGGTTACAAACCTTCACAGGGACGAGATACTTGAAGAAAAAGGCCTTCCGATCAAGTATGCGGCATACTCGGCCTGTTTCAGGAGAGAGGCGGGTTCCTACGGCAAGGACGTAAAAGGAATAATCCGTCAGCATCAGTTTAATAAAGTTGAACTGGTCAAATTCTGTCTGCCGGAAAACTCTTATGAAGAACTGGAATTTCTCACACAGGATGCCGAAAAGATACTTCAGATGCTCGAGTTGCCTTATAGGGTTGTGGCGCTATGCACCGGCGATCTGAGTTTTTCTTCGGCAAAGACTTATGATATAGAAGTGTGGTTCCCATCGGAAGGCAAATACAGGGAAGTGTCCTCCTGCTCAAATTTTGAGGATTTTCAGGCGCGCAGGATAAATATCAAGTTCAAAAAGGATGCAAAGACAAAACCACAATTTGTCCATACACTGAATGGTTCGGGACTGGCCGTGGGCCGCACTTTGGCAGCTGTAATAGAGAACTATCAACAAAAGGACGGATCCTTTTCCATCCCCAAAGCTCTTGCTCCCTATATGCAAGTATAGTTTCTTTTATTGCGATAAGTATATAGAGGTGTTTTTGCAATGGGGGCAGACCTTCGCCAGACAGTAAACTTCAACTCGGAAACCGCCCGCACGAACGGTGTTATTGCTAACAATCCAAAGATCGACAAGACCCTAAAAGAAGCCAATGTTATTCATGACCTTTACGAAGCTTTTGAAAATGCCAAGAGCAAACTCACTGAAAACCCGGAGATCCCGGGTATTTACAGCCCCGCTTCTAAAAGCCCGGAAATCCAGGGCGCTTACAACCCCGTTTCTAGTATAGCGTAAACTTCAAAATCATAATAGTATGCAAGTTTTTACATCTACCCCACGATATATACAATAGAAAAGAACATAGTACATATTATAGAAGGAGAGACTAAGATGCCCAGACGTAATAAGAGAAATAAAGATGATGTCGAGGAAATGATCGAAACTATTCAGCGGGAAACCAAGAACAGCCTTTCCGAGGTAGAGGACGAAGAAAATTACACCTATTCTGAAGAGACTTTGTACAACAGGATGCAGCGCGACGATATGTTCGACGAAAACAGTTTCAATTAACGGCCTGCCTGCCGGTAGGCACGGCGGGATAATTGCTGTTATGCCGCTGCCATGCTCGAAGAATTCATAAAAACCAATAAAACACTCGCAGTGTGCGCGGTTTTAGCCCTCCTTGCAGCAGGTCTTATACTGCCCAATTTTGTACAAGTGTCGAAAAATCCCACACAAGTTGACGAATTCCTGCCAGGCGGGGACAGCCCGCCGGTTGAGATTGCGGGTCCCCTTTATGTGGATATTTCAGGCGCAGTGAAATGTCCGGGTGTATATAAGATCCCGTCAGGAAGCAGGCTTGTTTCGGCAATCGATGCTGCCGGCGGGCTTGCCGCAAGTGCTATGCTCGATGATATCAATCTTGCCGGCATATTAAAAGACGGACAAAAGGTCGTGATCGCTTCCAGGGCCACGACAAAAAATTCAAATTCACAGGCATCCGCTGTAAAAGATTCGGTCGTCAATATAAACACCGGCGATGATAAGACTCTGGATTTGATCCCGGGTGTCGGGCCTGTGATGGCCAAAAGGATCATTGACTACCGTACGGCAAACGGGAACTTCAAAAATATCGAGGACCTCAAGAATGTTTCGGGTATAGGAGATGCAAAGCTGGAAAAGCTGAAAAAGTTCATAAGCCTTGACTGATGAAATATCCTTTTGCAATAATTTTTGTCATTTATGCCGCGCTGATAATGGTGAATTCAGCGTTCTTCTTCATAGATGCTAAGCCGGCTCAGGCCATTTCAGGGACGCTGGAAGTCGTTGGCACGGTAAAAGAGGAGCCCTTTCGCAGTGACGCGGGAGTTTCTTTTCTTCTCGAATCTCTAGTCAGCAGAAAAAAATATATTGCCTTTGTCTGCTCACCGGATGCCGAGATTTCTTACGGAGATGTTGTCCGGATCAAAGGGAAATATTCAACTTCAAGTCAGCTGAATAACCCCGGCCAGTTTGATTACTTTGATTATCTTAAAAGGAAGGGCATTTCGGGCTCGATCTCAGCCTTCCGCAAGAAGGACTTTTTGGTCTTGGCAAAGGAGAAGGGGAATCCTTTTGTATCTTTTGCCGTAAAGATGAAAAACCGCGTTGCGTCCGCTTTTTTGTCGATGATGCCACCCGATTATTCCTCACTCCTGGGCAGTATAGTTTTCGGGACGAAAGCATCTCCCGTGACCGATGACGTCAAATCTAAATATCAAAAAGCAGGGGTTGTCCATGTACTAGTGGCCTCAGGTCAGCAGGTTTCAATATTGATAGGAGTTTGCTTTGCCGCGGGCAAAATATCGGGCGCACCGGTCAATGTAACCGCTGCTTTTACCAGTGTACTAATATGGCTGTTTTCGGCGATGGCGGGCTTTTGCCCGTCGATCATTCGCTCCTCCGTTATGGGGCAGATCATGATCGCCGGCACTTTTTTTGAAAGGGAAGGGGAGTTCTATAATTCGCTTTCATTCGCGGCGATAGTACTGCTTATTATGAACCCCAACAATTTGTTCGATATCGGCGTTCAGCTTTCTTTTCTTGCGACGTGGGCTCTGGTATATATCGCGCCCGTAATAAAAGATGTTTTGTCCGCATATATCAATAAAAGTATCGCTCTCGCCGTCTCTGTAGCTGTCGCACCGGTCGCGGCCACAATGCCGGTTTGTGTTTATTATTTTTCGACGCTTTCCTTTGTGGCGGTATTTTCGAACCTCTTTATCGTGCCTCTTGCCGAGTGCATCACGACTGCGGGATTTATGTGCGCGGCGCTGTCTTTTGTTTTCTATCCCGCGGCATGGGTGATCGGCAAGTTTCTTGTGGGACTTTTATTCCTTTTAGGCACTATCGTCGATTTTTTCTCGTCACTTCCTTTTGCCTGCGCTTATGTCGAATCTCCGGGACCGACATTTATCTTTTTATATTTTGGTGCTTTAATATATACAGTCGATGCAATAAAGAGAAAAGGACTGCAGCATGTGCTCGACATTAAAAAGAACGCTCTAATACTTGCGGGGATCCTGCTTGTATTATGGCTTGGTTTTTCCCGTCCCATGTCAGCAAGCCGCGACCTGACGGTCACGGTCCTTGACGTAGGCCAGGGAGACACTATCTTTATCAGGACACCCGATGATCACAAGATCCTTATCGATGGCGGGGTGGCCAAGATGGGGAAAGCTGTTGTTCTGCCTTTTCTTCAAAGGAACGGGATAAATGATATAGATCTTCTTGTATTGACGCATCCGCATGATGATCATGTAGGAGGATTGTGCGATGTCGTAGGCAGTATCAAAGTGAAGCAAGTGCTGGACAGCGGGGTGCCGCACACTTCCCCATTTTACAGGAGATTTTTGGAACTCATAATGAAGAATAAGATCAAATACGCCATGGGAAGGTACGGTCAAAAATTCACTTTCGGGGACGTTTCGGCTTTTGTGCTTGCTCCCTTCAATGATCTATCCGGGAGCGATCTGAACAATAATTCCATTGTGATGAAATTCGTCTACGGAAATAATTCTTTTTTGTTCATGGGCGACGCCAGTTTTGACGAAGAATCGCAGATGCTGGGCAAGGGGATCAACGTCTCAAGCAACGTGCTCAAGGTCGGGCATCACGGCAGCACATATTCTTCAAGTGATGATTTTATCGATTCCGTCCGCCCCAAGATCGCTGTGATACCGGTCGGAAGGAACAATGTCTACGGTCATCCGAGCCCTTATACAATAGAGAAACTGCTTGACAGAGGCATAAAGGTTTTTAGGACGGATATCGACGGCGCCGTTATCCTTAAAAGTGATGGGAGTCATATTGAGGTGAGTAGCGCTGCGGGGTCACTTCCTTGAGATGTCTAACTCCGCTAACTTAGGTCTTTCATAAAAAGACGCAAGAAAATCGAACATTCGCTTTCTCGGATTGAATTTTTCAGGAAAAGGTTCCAAAGCTTGGAGGATCGAATCGCCAAAAATGACAAAATGCATAAAGTTTGTGGCAAAAGCAATGTGTGTGCAGAGTTGGCGATCATCCGCACGCAGCAGATGAGATCTTATTACGGGAAGCGGCCAGGACGCGCTGGGTTGGATCAGGTCGTTAACTCTGTGACATGCCTCAGTCGCTTCTGCATGTGCCAATGACTTAAAAAATGCAAGTCCAAGTAGCCGCAAAATGAACGCCGTTGTATCGTGCTTTTCAAAGTGAGAGTAAGGGTGAAGTTCCAGTATTCTGTTTTCCCAATCGTAATTACCAGGCGACATGGCCACAGATGAAGAGGGCGAGGTAAATATTGATCTGATCGCTTGTGCTTTCAGAACTGACTCCGGCAAATAATCAAGAAGGGTCATTATGTGGAACACTTTTCCCGCTGACAGAGTACCGCCTCCGTTAACAGCTATTTCGTATTTTTCTTTAAACTCTACGTCAAACATGTTGACGGCTTCGCGCGGATCTCCGCCTGGAAAGTCAACAGCTCTTTCTCTCCACCTATCGTAAATACCCAGAGCTCTGATCCTTTCTCCTAGGCTGTTATCCCGAAAACCGGCCCGCTCCCATGTTTCAGAGTCCTGACTCATACTGACGGGGCCCATCAGGATAGGACTGCTGTTTTCTTTTTCTGTGATAACAAAATCGCCCTGGATAAATCTTGCCTCAAGGTTTGGAGTTAATCCGTCAATATCTCCGGCAAGACTGCTATTCCTAAAGTGGCGCAAGTCTCGAATAAGTGTCCCAACCTCAGTTCGGACATGACTACGCAATAGCTGCGAAGCGTTAAGGCGGGGTTCGCCGGCAACGATGCGATTTGACATCATTTATGTGTATGCCCCTCTATTGTATATATCGACAAAATACAGCTGTGATTGCATCAAAAGAGGCGTTGTTATATCATAAAGGGAAATGAAAAATGACAGGATCGTTTTGTTCATAACAGGGCCCGTTGCCTCAGGCAAAAATGAGGTCGCAAAGATACTTCGCGCAAAGGGCTTTCTTATAATAGATGCCGATAAAATAGGGCATGAAATCCTGAAAAAAAAGAAAAATTCTATTAAAAAAGCTTTCGGCGCGGGTATTGTAAATAATGGAAAAATTGACCGCAAAGCTCTTAGGAAAGCAGCTTTTGGCAATAAAATTTCCTTGAAAAAGCTGAATGCCATCGTTCATCCGGATCTCATAAAAGCGATAAAAGATAAAATACGGGCGGCAAAACACAAAAAGATCGCCATAAATGCCGCTTTATACAAAGAACTTTGCTTTGCGCATCCGGACGCCGATGTTGTTTCCGTCTTAGCTTCCAGGAGGTCAAGGACACAACGGCTTTTGCTTACGAGAAAAATGACCTTAAAAGAAGTCCGGTCGCTTATATCAGTCCAGCAAAAAGATAGCTATTACAAGAAAATAGCGGACACCGTCATTTTAAATGATTCTTCGTTGGAGGATCTTAAAGAACAGGTCAATTACAAATTAGCACACAATTTATAATTCCTAATTTTTAATTACTTTCCTTTCCATCCTAAAGAGATCTTTCATCCCGTTTCCGAGCGCTTTAACTTCGATCGTATTTATTCCTGTTGCAAGAGGAATAGTCTCTGCAAATGATGCCGCGCCTTTTTCAAGCTTTAACCTCTTTCCGTTTATGGCGATGTCTTTTACTTCGGCGCTGGTTATTTTTCCGGATGCTATCACCGCATTATATGAGGTCCTTATTTCCCGGTCCGGCAGAGGAACGAAATCGACGTATTTGGCTTCCGCGGTCACGGCCTCTTTAGAGACCGGCAGACTGAAAACCGCTTCAATGGATGCCTGAATGAGCGGGGTTTTGGAAAGCATATAGGCGACTTCTCCGCGTGTGATATTCTTGTTCGGTTCAAGGCCCAGGCCTATTATGTAGCTAAGCATGCCTTTTTTCTTGGCATAAACAATGTCCTTTATTGCCCAGTTATCTGCTGCGACATCGGTATACGGGGAGAAAGTCACTTCTTCTAAACTGGCACTTGAAAACCTGGAAATTATTACAGCAGCTTCCGCTCTTGACACATTTTTGGACGGCTTAAATGAACCATCGGGATATCCCTTGACCAGACCTTCTTTTGCGGCAACCGACGCAAATCCCGCTGCCCAATTGCTTGCAGGCATATCAGTGAACGGTTTTTTGGAAAGCGGCGCAATTGGATATCCTTTTGCTTTTACCAAAAGCGTTACGAGCTCTGCCCTGTTTATGTTCTGTTCCGGTTTGAACGAACCGTCGGAATATCCTTTCATCAGACCTAATTTGTTTAGATATGTAATAGGGTCTTTAGCAAAATAATCCCCTTTTACGTCCTTTATGGCATGAGCTCTTAGTATGTTGAGCGTAGAAACAACCGAGCCGGTCTCAGGGGAAGCTATCCGGGCTTCTACTTTGATAACATTTGCTCCATCTTCCAGACTGGGCCAGAATGCCTCAAAAGAATTTCCGGTCACAAGAGGCATCACATCTTTTCCGTTTATTTTTACCCGGGAGATTTTGTGCGCGTTCTCGACAACGGCATATATCTTTATTGCTTCGTCCGTTACGGAAGTTTTGTCGGCAGGTGACAATATCTTAAGGACATAATCGCCTTTTTTCTTTGCGTTTTTAGGTTTTTCCGGGTCCGGTGCGTAAGACAGCGAAAATATATGGCTGTTGTTCGCGCTTACGGGATCGGCCTTGTAGGCGTAATCAAAACGGAACTGGGACTGTTCAAGCCCTATGCCGTAATTAAAGCCGGAGTCAGAACTCTGGTCATATCCGAGCCGCAAAGCGATTGTCTGTACGGGTTTCCATTCCAGGCCTGCCCGAAAGAACATACCGTTGGACGAAGAAAGGACATTTCTTGGCAGCTCCATATCGAGAGCTCCGACGATATCATGTTCTCCAAGACGGTCTTCAAGGAGTGAGTTTTTGCCAGCTAAATGTACCTGACCGCCAATATTTATGGCGCCGCCCAAGCTGTCGTTTGCCGAAGAAGCGCCGTTCCAGGAAAGAGGAGAGGATAACAGATTCTGGTATGAAAATCCTGCGGACAACCAAGGCAGGTCTTCAGGGCAGTACAACGCTCCAAGGTCCAGGTCCATGGCTGTTCCTCTCGAAGAGCTGTATGGTCCTGAAATAGATTGATTGTAAGTTTTGAGCCCTACGCCCAGGGACAAATCTCCGTGAAATTCCACTCTCTTTGAGTAGGAGAGCATAAGTACGCTGTTGTCGTAGCCGATCGCTTCGGATGAGGGATCGAGGATTATCCTTCCGGTTACAGACGGTTCTCTTACGGTGGGGAATGAATTGGCCGTACTAAGCCCGACAAAACCTATTCCTATAGTGCCGAAATCAGTCTTAAATGAGCCCGCGGCGGTGGTTTGATGAACATCTCCTAAGAGATTGCTTGATGTTCCGGAGATCTGCCAGTTTTTGGAAAAATCCAGCGAAGCTGGGTTTGAAAATATGTTGTTAGGATCGGCTTTATCGGCCAGAGTTGCCCGTCCCATTCCTATTTGGCGTGCTCCAAAAGCATAAAGCGAAGGATTGAGCGTGGTGCCGGCATATACAATAATCCACTGAGTACAGACAAATACTACAGTCAGAATTATTTTGCAAACGTTTTTTTCTATCATCTATTACCTTTTAAGCGCGACCATTTTTCCTTTTCCGGTCACGGCTCCGTCGGCTATGATCAGATATGCATACATTCCGTTGCCGACTGTCTGGCCGCTGCCGGTTGTACCGTCCCAGAACACTTCGTTGTACCCGGCTGAGCCGCCGGAAGTACCGGCTGAGCGGACTATTTTTATCAAATTATCGCCTGCTAAGTCGTAAATATTAATGCTGATGCTCGAGTTTTTGGTCAGGTAGTAGGAAATGTATGTGCCGGATGACGGATCAAAAGGATTAGGATAATTAAGCGGATTTCCCTGTAGACTGACAGCAGCTGTTCCAAGGATCCTTAATCCCGTAGCTTCAAATGAAGCCGGTTCCCCGGAAAAGTTATTGGCGTAGGAAAATATTACATAAGTGCCATCATCAAAAGCGGATGTTGGTTTGTAATATATCCTACATTCGGTGGAAGATATTATATCCTTGGTAAAATCAGTTACTTCAGTAGTTGCAGATCCTCTACTGTATGCCATTCTTATGGAAGTGGCATCCAGGGAGGATGTTCCGATTATCCGCACCTCAATTGAAGGAGTTGAAGAGATCGTGTCGTTGTTTTGCGCTCTTATCCCGTTTATATACAGTTCAAAATCCGGAGGCACGGCCGCAAAACAGACCGCTCCCGCGGACAAGAATATCAAAGTTAAGCACAATGCCAAGACAGCCCGTTTCATGACTTTTCTCCTAAAATCTCAAACTTACTGCAAGGGTCTGGTTCCATTTTATGTCCGCGGCAGTGAATGTATCAAACATCTTGTCAGTGGTCACTCCCTTGCTCTTTAGTGTCGCAAGAGTGCCGGGAATATCCGCTGCGGCGGTGTATGAGAACTTCCAGTTGTCCTTGCCGGTGTATAGCGTCCAAAACAGCGGCTTGGAAATATTCGTATAGAGCAGATCAACGGAATAGAGACTAATCGCCGACAGGGCATCTATACCGAAAGCAAAGCCGGTTTTGGCACCTGATATCTCAGTTAGCAGCCCCAGGTCAAGTTTGGCGGGAAGAAAGGGTATCCTTTTGTGAAAGGTGCTGTCTATCTTGGCCTGTACCTGGGCATTGTCAGCGGAAGGTTTGGAAACAACTCCGATACCGCCCCTGAGCCAAAGCGGCAGCTTAAAAACCTGCATTTCCGATCCGAGCCGGAGAACATTTATATTGCTTACTCCGACATCCACTTTGCTTCCCGCGGAATCAACGATCTGTATGATCAAGGGATTTGATCTTATCTCATAGTCGAGCGCTATGAGAAAAGGTTTTGTGATATGCATTCCGTATCTCAGTTTTTTTGGAAGTTCGTATGCCTGTGAGTCTGCCATGTAGAGGCCCTGGCCGTTTGAAAAAATAAAGTCCGTAGATCCCGAAGTAAAAGGAGACCAGTTTGTTCCCATTACCGGGTCTATATTCGGGGTTTGCGAGCTGAACCTGTGATTGGCATAGTAGGATATGCCTTTTCCTTTCATGTCCAAAATCGCTCCGCCAAAGTTTTCGGCGACCAGGCTCAAAGAACACCAGGGTTGCGGGTCCCACAACAAGCCCAGGTCCTGCCTTACGCACGAGCCGGAGTATATTCCCGACCATTTGCCGTCCATTACAACTTCGCCTTCGGGTACGGAGATAACACTTTCTTTATATCCGGTTTGCGCGCCGTAGAGTGCAGGGTCCAGTGTCCAGGCGGCGACATCGAGCGGATCATTAGGATCGAAATTAGGAGTGTAAAAAGGCATATTGGAAGCGCTTGCGCTCACAATAGCTTTTACCGAATTGTCGAATTCAGACTGGACATTTATGGGCGTAAGATTTAGGCCTGCCGAGAACTGTCCGTATTTAACTGCGCCAGTTATTGTCATGGAATTCCGGAGAGAGATGCTGTTCCTCAAAGAGGACCTTGCCGTTGCGGGCAGTACCAGGTTCTGTTTCAAAAATCCGTTCCAGACTTTGTCAGAAGTAG
>Ga0265297_10003721_pt1 | contig 26909 bp, 27 predicted proteins | sample Munlanlwell13791_FD_192502 | JGI IMG/M metagenome (GOLD analysis project Ga0265297, IMG submission 192502) | Leachate microbial communities from a municipal landfill in Southern Ontario, Canada - Leachate well 137-91 | ecosystem: Engineered > Solid waste > Landfill > Unclassified | place...
CGGTTACATTCAGTCCCATATCCTTGTACGAGGCCAGGACGTCCCTGAACTCATTCAGGCGCAGCAATCCGTTGTCCACGAAAATACAATGCAGTTGTTTGCCTATGGCTTTATGCAACAGTACCGAGGCCACCGTGCTGTCGACTCCTCCGGAAAGCCCCAGAATCACATGTTCATTGCCGATTTTCTGTCTCAGATCGGCTATGGTTGTTTCAATAAAGGACTGAGGAGTCCAGTCTCCCCTGCATCCGCAAACGGCAAAGGCAAAGTTGGCAAGAACAGTTGAACCGCAGGAAGTATGATATACCTCGGGATGGAACTGAACGCCGTATGTTTTTTCATTCATTATATGAAAGGCTGCGTTTTCCACGTCGGGAGTGGAGGCAATAACGCCCGCTCCTGCAGGAAGTGTCTCTATGGTATCTCCGTGAGACATCCAAACCGGGCAGTTCCCCGGTACATCACGGAAAAGTAATGAGTCGGGTTGTTTTATTTCCAGCAGGGCTCTGCCATATTCTCTGGTATTGGAGGTATGTACACTGCCCCCGTAATGGGCAGCAAGGTACTGGGCACCGTAGCATATCCCCAGGAGAGGAAGGTGTCCTTTGATACCGGAAAGATCTACTGCCGGAGCATTATGGTCTCTGACCGAGTAGGGACTTCCGGAAAGGATTACTCCTTTAACGGTTTCATCCGGATCAGGAAACCGGTTATATGGATAGATCTCGCAATAAACATTCAGTTCCCTCAGACGACGTCCAATGAGTTGCGTCACCTGGGAACCGAAATCAAGGATCATAATTTTTTCATTCATTGGAATATGCTTTTATGAGCGGCAAAAGTAAAACAAAACAACGATTATCTAAAATATTTGTTTATCTTTGTCGGCTCATTTTTAAGGAAATGGAAAGCAGGTACGATACACGGTTGGTCATAAGTTGCAAGTCACTTTCAAATGAGAGTCATCGTTTTGAATTTCATATAAATAGTGCATTTTTTGATGCTTACGGCAATACCGATATTCACTCTGCGGAGCTTATTGTGCAGGTGGCTCTGCGTAAGATGGGGGCGGTGCAATTCGAGGTTTCTGTCGGTATTACCGGAACGGCCAGTGTCCCCTGCGACCGTTGCCTGGATCCCGTGGATATTCAGGTAAACTATCGGGCCGATATGGCAGAAGAGGAGATTGAAGAAGCGTATAATACGGATTTGGGAGAAATGGACCTGGGTCAATATGTATATGACAGTGTGTGTGTAAGTATTCCCATACAGCGCATACACCGGGACGAGACCCTGTGTAACCGCCAGATGCTGGACATATGGAAAAAAAACAGTGGCGGAATGACCGCGGAGAACGGAGCGTTTGCTGCCCTAAAGGAATTAATAAACAATAACAAATAAAAATATTGAGAAATGGCACATCCAAAACACAAGATCTCAAAACAAAGAAGAGATAAACGCAGGACACACGACAAATTAGACGTACCCACACTGGCCGCTTGTTCCAACTGCGGTGCAACGGTAATGTATCATCACGTATGTCCCGAATGCGGATATTACAGAGGCCGTCAGATCATCGAAAAGAAGCTCGCGTAATGTTTGGGTTTCTTCCCTGGGCCCCATAGTTCAAGGGATAGAACGGAAGTTTCCTAAACTTCAAATTCGCGTTCGAGTCGCGGTGGGGCTACAAAGATTCAACTACATGTAAATACAGCAGAAACAGTAAGAACAGAGCGCATTTTCGGATGCGCTTTTTTATTCCCCGCAAGTTCGTAAGGGAATATAAAGATTATCTGGAACCATGTTGAGTCTGATCATAAAGTAACCGACCTGTATATCAAAAAGGACTGGTCAACTATCGATCAGGTGCAGGAAAAAGTGCTGGAACTGTTTGATTGGATGGCATTATCTTGAAAGTAAGCACCTTACAGGTTCTCTGTAAGTTTTTAGGATAACAACCTGAAACTAATCATATGGTTTTGATGATCCAGTTTCCTTTTTTGTCTGATCCTTCACGTAAAAGAATGCCTTTTTGTTTGAGATAGGCAATATCACGTTTTATTGTTTTGGAACTGACGCTGATGGTCTGTGCAAGGTCGTCAGCAGTAATAGATGAATCTATCCGGATGAGATCTAAGATTTTCGCCTGTCTTGATGATACCTTTACAGGGATATTTACAGGGACATTTACAGGGACATTTGCAGGGACATTCCCGACGGAAGAGGATTCATATTGTTCCATCCTCTTCTTAAGGTTGGAGATATGCTCCTCAAACATAAAATTACTGAATACCTCGAGATTGCCGGATTCTCTGGTCCGGACCAGGGATTCAATATATTTGACTTTGTTTTCTTTATTAATAATTGACGGGATTAATCCTGCCTCGAACTGAAGCATATTCATCAGCAGTCGAGCCATACGACCGTTGCCGTCAGCCCAGGGATGAATGGTGACCAGTTTGTAATGAGCATCGAAACTCATTTTATAGAGTGAAATCGTATCGTTATATATTTTGCGGGCATCATTCAGCCATATGCAAAAATCATCAAGAGCAGTCGGTATTTTTGAATAATTCAGATACGATTTTCCTTCAAATCCTGCTGTTACATTCAAAAGCCTGATATCTCCTTTTGCAGAAGAAAAAGAACCAAGAGAGGTGTTATACTCACTCCCCGTATTGCGCATAAGGATACCGGCCAGTTCTTTCAGCAATTCTACAGAGATGCTCTTATGCTCTTTAGCATATACAATTGCTTTCTCATAGGCTGCTTTTAAATCAAGGTTCATCAACTGTTCATTCATGCTCCTTCCGGAAGCACTGATTCCCTGATCAAAGAGCAGCTGATTCTCTATCTCAGTTACCGTAGAGCCCTCAATAGCGGTTGAATGGGTAATAATGGAGTACAGGTAGAATTTGTCATAATCTATCTGCCTGTCAATACCCAGGTCCCTGTATTTAACAATGAGCTCTAAAAGTAACTTCTCGTCCATATCACAAAAATAAAAAGAAAAAGAGTGGGATTGAATATTTTCTTGTGTATTATGCATAGCACCCCTGACTTTGCTGCGGTTGGGCTACAAAGTGCCGGAACGGGCACTTTTTTGTTTATAGATAAACTGAATTTTGGTTATCTTTGTTTGAAGATTAACAACGAAACAGAACTTATATGAGCTCTATCAAAGGAACAAGAACCGAAAAAAACCTGCTGGCAGCTTTTGCCGGTGAATCACAGGCACGTATGCGCTACACCTACTTTGCTTCTGTGGCAAAGAAAGAGGGTTACGAACAGATTTCAGCCGTTTTTACAGAAACGGCCGAACAGGAAAAGGAACATGCCAAGCGCTTCTTTAAGTTTCTTGAGGGAGGTATGGTTGAGATCACCGCTTCATATCCCGCCGGCGTTATCGGCGCTACGGCTGAAAATCTCAGGGCCGCAGCAGAAGGTGAGCTTGAGGAACATTCCATATTATATCCTGAATTCGCAAAAGTGGCCGCCGAGGAAGGTTTCCCAAAGATTGCCGCTGCTTTTCTGGCAATTGCCACAGTGGAAGTGGAACATGAAAAACGTTACAGGACCCTTCTGGCCCGTGTAGAAGAGAACAAAGTGTTCGAAAGGGACCAGGAAATTGAGTGGCAGTGCCGTAACTGCGGGTATGTTACCAAAGGAAAGAAGGCTCCCGAACTCTGTCCTGCATGCCAGCATCCCAAAGCATATTTTGAGGAAAAGAAAAACAATTATTGATCTATGGCCGTACGTCCGCAGATAGGGATTTTTGGCCGGCGCAACGCCGGAAAGAGTTCCCTGATTAACGTGCTTTGCGGACAGGAAGTAGCCATTGTTTCTGCCGTAGCCGGCACCACAACAGACCCTGTCCGGAAAACCATGGAAATCCCCGGAACAGGGCCTGTTGTGCTTATAGATACTGCGGGAATGGACGATGAAGGCCTTTTAGGCGAAAAAAGGGTCATTAAAAGCAGGGAAGTCATCGCGCAGGTGAATCTGGCCGTACTGCTGTTTACCGGAAATTTTCTGGGATCTTACGAGGAGAATCTGATCAGGGATTTTCAATATAACGAAGTTCCTTTCATTCTCGTACACAATATGTCGGATAAAGTGCCTCTGGCGCCCGAGATAGCGGCCGAGGTATTTCAGCGCTTTAAAACTGATGTTATTGATTTTTCATGCGCCGAACCCGAGAACCTCGAGACGTTGATAGCACTTCTGATGAAAAACCTCGGCCCGTCTCCTTTTAAAACGCTTCCCCTCCTGGACGGACTGGTGAGCGAAGGTCAGGAGGTAGTGCTGGTATGTCCGGTTGATTCAGAAGCACCCGAAGGACGTCTTATTCTTCCCCAGGTGCAGGTCATCCGTGAGATCCTGGACAAACGTGCTGTTGCAGTCGTATTGCAGGATGCGCAATTGCCCGGCTATTTCAAAGAAGTGGCCCAACGCAGAAGAAGCGTCCCGGTGCTGGTTGTTACGGACAGTCAGCTTTTTGGCAAAGTTGAGCATCTGATACCCCCCGATCAGCCGCTTACCGGGTTCAGCCTGTTACTGGCGCGCAGTAAAGGAGATTTCGGCACCTATCTGAAGGGCACTCAATATATAGACAGTCTGAAGGAAGGAGACAGAGTGCTTATGATGGAAGCCTGTTCACACCACAGTACCTGTGAGGATATCGGACGAGTTAAGCTTCCGGCCTTACTCAGAAAATATACCGGAAAGAACATTCATTGCGAAATGATCTCCGGGCTGGACTTGCCCAGACGACCTTTAACTGAATACGCCCTAATTATACAGTGCGGAGGATGTATGATCACCCAGCGGCAGGTCCTTTCAAAGATAAGGGAAGCCAAAAAATTCGGGGTGCCTGTGTCGAACTACGGTATGGCCATTTCTTTTATGAACGGTATATTCCATAGGGCTGTAAAGCCTTTAGTCCCGTAAGCTTTGCCTGCATACGCTAACTCTTTTCTATATGAAAAAAATTCTTCTCACCATTTTCTCTCTGTTTGCAGTGATCCTTTCATACAGTCAAAACGAAAGGGATTGGGCAAATTTTGCATTCTTTGCAAAAGAAAACGCCACTTTGACTGTAGCGCCCAGGGCGGTGTTTATGGGAAATTCCATTACACAGAACTGGCGCAGTTTTCATCCCGGCTATTTTACGGAGCATAATTATGCAGGAAGAGGCATCGGGGGCCAGGTTACTTCACAGATGCTTTGCCGTTTCCGGGCCGATGTAATTGATCTTCATCCCCGTGTGGTAGTAATTCTTGCAGGAACCAATGATATTGCCATGAACGAGGGATATATTTCTCCGGAGCATATTATGGACAACATAGTATCTATGGTAGAACTGGCAAAGGCTAACGATATTAAGGTAATTTTGTGTTCGATTCTTCCGACAGATCAGTACAAGTGGCGCTCTCCTGAATTCAACGAAAAAGTGAAACCCGCCGGAGTGATCCGTGATCTGAATGCCCGCATGAAAGCTTATGCCGCCCAAAACGATTGTGTATATGTAGACTTCTGGACTCATATGGCCGATGCTAACGGAGGTCTGAAGACTGAATGCTCCGGAGACGGAGTGCATCCGTATCCGCATGTCTATGATATGATGGAAGATATGGTTACCCCGCTTATTGAGCAACTGGCTCAATAACGGCTCTTATTATATGGCGTTTTCCTCCGGTTCCGGGTAATCGTTCCACTTTATATTTCAGGTCGCGTAGCGTCTGTTTTACAACCCCTTTTGAAGAATAAGTGGTAAAAACTGACCCGCTGTGCATATAGTCGGTGATAACTTCCAGCACTTTCCGGCTCCAAAGTTCCGGCTGAACATTCGGGGAGAAGGCATCGTAATAGACAATATCTATTATTCCGGATGGCAGAAAATGCTCCAGATCTTGTTGGCGTTTTAAAAGAGTAAAACCCTTTGCTATGAGGACAGGCGAATCCCAGGAAGAAGTGTGCAATGCCTCGTAAAAGTCACGAAGCGGTTTATCTGCCACATAGCTGAGTTTCTGCCAGATTTCTTCTTCAAGGGGAAAGAGATCTGCCGTCTCATACAGGATTTCAGGAGCATTTACGCCATGGGATAATTGTTCCCGGTAGGTGAGCAGTGCATTGAGACCCGTCCCGAATCCGGCTTCAAGAATATGAATTTTGCCGGGCGGGCAGTCTTGTTGTCTCTGTTGCTCCAGAAAGTATCTTAACCCGCATTCAATGAATACGTACTCCGATTCCCTTACAGCCCCTCCGTTGGAATGATATGTTTCGCCAAACCTTGACGAAAACAGGGTGGGGGAACCGTCGCCGGTAAGTAATATATCGTGTTCATGCATCGTTGCGGCAGAAAAAAAGCCGCTCCAGGGAACGGCTCTGTAATTTTACATGAAGACTATTTCTTGCGGTCTCCGTAACGGCTTCTGAACTTATCTACGCGTCCGGCAGTGTCTACCAGTTTCATCTTACCTGTATAGAAAGGGTGGGATGTGTTGGAGATCTCAAGTTTGTATAAAGGGTATTCCACGCCGTCAACAGTAAGGGTTTCTTTGGTGTTGACGCAGGAACGTGTAATGAATACGTGTTCGTTGGACATGTCCTTGAAGGCAACAAGTCTGTAAGCGTTGGGGTGAATTCCTTCTTTCATCGTATATATTTTTTTATTTTTCTTGCAAAACGGGCTGCAAAGGTACATAATTTTTTGGCTTAACCAAATAAAAAATCAAAGCATTGTGATGATTTCGGCCGATAAAGCTTCTGCAGCGGTTTTGTCCGGAGCCTCGGCATATACCCTCATTATGGGTTCGGTATTTGATTTACGCAGACAAACCCATTTTTTTTGATCGTCAAAATCTATACGCAATCCGTCTACGGTAGAAATTCGCGCGTAAGAATATGCTTTGCTTATTTTTTCAATAGTGTCCTCAAACCGGAACCCTTCGGTCAGTTCCACTCTGTTTTTACTCATATAGTAGAATGGAAAACTATCCCTGAGACACGAGGCCGATACTCCTTTATTGGCCAGATGAGATAAAAAGAGAGCGGTTCCGATGAGTGCATCACGTCCATAATGAAGTGAAGGCAGTATTACCCCTCCGTTCCCTTCTCCGCCAATAATGCATCCTTGTTTCTTCATTTCTGCCACAACGTTCACCTCTCCTACGGCCGCTGCCGTGTAAGTCCCTCCGTATCGTTCTGTGATGTCTTTTAATGCCCTTGTAGAGGATAGATTGGATGAGGTATGCTGTTTTACGTCCGGATTCTCCCGGGCTTCACATGACAATACATAATCGGCACAGGCAACCAGTGTGTACTCTTCTCCAAACATGCTCCCGTCTTCGCAGACCAGTGCCAGACGGTCCACGTCGGGGTCTACGGATATTCCAAGGTCCGCTTTGTGTGATTTTACCGCTTCTGAAAGATCGGTAAGGTGGGCAGGTAACGGTTCGGGATTATGGGCAAAGTTTCCGGTTGGTTCACAGTGAATTTTTATACAGGTAACGCCAAGGGCTTCGAGCAATTGGGGAATCACTACGCCGCCTACCGAGTTGATGCCGTCTACTGCAACGGTGAATCCGGCCCGGTAGATGGCCTGCACGTCAACGAGCGGATGATTCAGAACGGCTTCTATATGCGCCTGTGTATGGTTTTCACGGGTGTAGCTGCCCAGCTGATCTACTTCCACAAAGCGGAAATCTTCTTTGTGTGCAATCTCAAGCAGGGTGGAGCCTTGCTCTGCATTCAGAAACTCGCCGGCGCTGTCCAGCAGTTTGAGCGCGTTCCATTGCCGGGGATTATGGCTGGCAGTGAGTATGATGCCTCCCTGTGCCCCGGTAAAGGTAACCGCCATTTCGGTTGTAGGCGTGCTGGCAAGCCCAATATCTATAACATCAATTCCGCTGGAGCGAAGCGTCCCGCAAACCAATTGGCGCACCATATCGCCCGAGAGGCGGGCATCACGGCCTACGACCACTTTGGGCCGTACTTCAGGATTGCATTGCCGGGAAATAAGGACCGCATAGGCAGCCGTAAAACGTACCACATCCAAAGGAGAAAGGGATACTCCCGGCTGTCCGCCGATCGTACCCCTGATTCCGGAAATTGATTTGATAAGGCTCATGGCTTATTTAGGCATTGCCAGGAAGCACGAGGCAAAGGCCAGAATAGCGTAAAGTTCGGGGAAAACAGCCAATACCAGTGTGTTACTGAAAACATTATGACCGTTGCTCATTTCTACCACTCCGTTGGCAGCAATTTGTGCCTGTTTGATGGCTGAAATCAGACCCACAAAACCCATAGCCAGTCCCACGGCAAAAACAGCCAGACCTTGGTTCAGGGTAAGTATTCCGTTTAAATTGTTAATGGCTCCGAGGTTCAGGAAGAATGCGGCGAAACCGTAAAGGCCCTGTGTCGAAGGCAAGGCACTTAATATCATTGCTGAGCCAAAAATGTTCGGATTTTTTTTCATAGCTGATACAGTGGCATTCCCTGCCAAAACAGTCCCTATTGCACTTCCGATTCCGGAGAGACCTAACATCAGTGCCAGTCCAATGTAAGCTAAAAGTAATGGTAATGTGTTCATGATAAATTTATTTTGTTTTCAATGGTTTGTAAGCTCTTCCGCCGCCTGTAAAACCGGCGTTCTTATAAAATTCCACAAAAGTCAGACGCATAGGGTGAACAAAGGCACCGAGCGCACTCAGCCCCAGTACCAGGGCGTGACCTATGAGCAATAATACTATGGTCAAAAGCCATCCGATATATGGAACTCCGGATAGACTAATAGCCAGGGTGTTGATAACCATGCCCAATATTCCGCCTGACGTTCCCAGACCGAATAAACGGATATATGAAAGCATATCTCCGAAAACACCTGTAATGTCATACATGGCCCACAGACCTTTGCCAAAACGTTTGTAAACGGGTCCTTCGGGTTTTGAAAAGAGTATGATCAGAGAAACGCTCACGATGAGCATGACGGTTGATATATCTTTAGGTAATTTCAGTCCGGGAACCATTGTGGAAGCATATGCCAGGGTACACCAGATGATCAGTATAGCCCAACCGAAGGGAGCCATTCCATGTTGCCACCCTTTCCGGATCATTGAATCGATACCTGTAAGAATACGTGCGAAAACAATTTGGAACAAACCAAAAAGTATGGCAAACCAGAACATCTTCATGTCGGAGAATAAAAAGAAGAAGTCCTGGACGTTAGCCACAGCCGGGAACAGGTCAGTGACTTTCATCCCAAAGAAGCTGCCGGACAGCGATGCCATAAGGAACGACCCAAGACCCAGGAAAAAGGCCAGATTCAGGTAGCCTTTCATCTTTGGAAGGAAAAATTGCCCGGCCAGTCCGGTGAGCATAAGTAACAGTCCGTAGCCCATATCTCCCAGGCAAAGCCCAAAGAAAAGCATATAGAAAGGAGCAAAGTACGGTGTAAGGTCCAGTTCGTTGTAGGCAGGAAGCATATACATGTTTCCAATGGGTTCGAATAGCCCTGAAAACCAATTGTTCTTAAGCTTAACAGGCGGGTTGTCATCAATCTCTGCAGGTGAGCTGACAAAATACAGACTTTCCTTTTCCAGAAAATTTTCAAGTTCTTCTTTGTGTTCCGTAGGAATAAATCCTGTCAGCAGGTCAACATATCCCTCCACCTGCTTGTCTCCCGATACAGCGGCCATATACAGATCGAGTTCGGAAGAAACTGTCGCAGCGTATTTCTTAAGAATATCCCTGTGACCGGTCAGGTAAGAAAGTCTTTCCCTGCAGGCTGTCAGTTCGTTTTCCTTTTGGGTACAATTCTTACTTAGTGTAGTGTAAGAAAGGCTGGGAAACTGGGTTTCGTTCAATGGAAACGTATAGGGAATACCGGGTATTTCCAGCACTACAAAATAGACATTCCCTTCTGTACGGTTCATCTCAAACAGGGGATATTCCTTTTCCCATTCGGGATTCATCCGTTTCTCGGGCGTAATATATGCGTGAAGGGTAAATCCAAGGCGGACAATCTTATCCAGATCGTCTTTTGAGAAATCACCCCATGGTGTAGCTGTCTTAATGAAATCGCGCAGCAAATCTACTTCGTTACGAAGCAGGTCAATACGGGCAAACAGTTTTGCCGTTTCGTCAAGAAAGGCTTCGGCAGAACCGTTATAATCCGTATCTGAGCCGGTTAATTCAGTTTCTTTGGTGGCCTCCTTTAGCTTGGATGAAAGCTGGGCAATACGGATCAGCTTGTCGGCAAGTTCCCTTGAATGGGCATCCACAGGCTTTTCCTGCCGATTAATATCCACCATACCCAACTCCTGCAGTTTGGCAAGAAACGCGTGTGTCTCGCCACTCAGGACCACAAAAGAATATTTGGTCATTTTCGTAATCATACCTTATCCTCCTCTTCTTGTTGGTGGCGGGTTTTAACAATTTTCTGACCGGCCTTGGACAGATTCTCTTCATCTTCCATATAACGCTTGATCTTCCGGATGGCCTCCTGGTAGCCGGGAATCTGTACCTTCTCATACAGGTTTACCTTCTGAGTGGTTTTTTTCCGTGCAAAATCAAGTCTGTTTTTCTTTTCCAGGTATATCTCACTTTCAATACCAATCCGGGCCAGGTCCTTAAGAATGGTAACTCCCTGCGCATACCACTGGGGCTCGGAAAAGAGTGAAAAAGGCTTCACTTTATAGATGACTTCTTTCAAAGCCGGCGTTTTGATCCCGGCTATTTTTAAGGTCTCCAGGACAACGTCTTCTACGGCAATAAGTCCGGGAGTAAATTCATTCCAAAGTGCAGCAATATTACGGTAAGACGATAAGGCTTTGTCCAGTTCTGCCAGCAGTTCGTCGGAACGTTGCTTGGCACGTTTCACTTCCATACGCAGCGCACTCTCCTTGTTCTTGAGCGTAGGAAGCGCTTTCTGGCGGACTTTGAGCTGTTTGCCCAGAGCCGTAAGTGATGTTTTGTTAAACTGGTATTTAATGGCCATAACGGTTATTTTTCTTCTTTGGGCCAGTATTTTTCAATAAGGTCTTCTTTAATGCTTACCTCGGCTTTGCTGAAATATTTAGCAAAAAGAGACCAGGCGCGTTCAAGCATTTCCGTAACGTTAATGTTTACATCAATGGAAAGCAGGTTAAGAGAATAATCTTTAGCAAAATCCAAAGCACGAAGGTCATAGTCGCTCAGATCAAAACCGTTTTCCAGTTTTGTCTTGGCATCGGCGGCATCGGCGTATAGACGAATAGCGGTGTTCATCACCTGGTTGTGATCTTCACGTGTCTGTTTGCCAATAACCAGTTGTTTAAGACGCGAAAGCGAGCGGAACGGGTCAACGATAACTTTGCCGGTATCGGAGTCGTGACGCAGAAAGAGCTGTCCTTCTGTGATATAACCGGTGTTGTCCGGGATGGCGTGTGTGATGTCTCCTCCGTTCAATGTGGTTACCGCGATAATAGTAATGGATCCGCCAGTGGGTAGCAATACGGCCTTCTCGTAAATCTTGGCCAGGTCTGAATACAACGACCCGGGCATGGAGTCCTTGGAAGGGATCTGGTCCATACGGTTACTTACAATACTCAGAGCGTCTGCATAAAGGGTCATATCGGTGAGCAGGACCAACACTTTCTCGTTTTTATCAACGGCAAAATATTCGGCCGCGGTAAGAGCCATATCGGGGATCAGTAGCCTTTCCACGGGCGGCTGGTCGGTTGTGTTTACAAAGCTGATGATCTTTGAGAGTTTGCCCGCATTTTCGAATGACTGTTTAAAAAACAGGTAATCGTCGTTTGTGAGACCCATGCCTCCCAGGATGATCTTATCCACGTCGGCGCGAAGGGCCACGGTAGCCATTACCTGGTTGTAGGGCTGGTCAGGGTCGGCAAAGAAAGGGATCTTCTGGCCGGAAACAAGAGTATTATTCAGGTCAATACCTGCGATCCCGGTAGGGATGAGTTGTGAAGGCTGTTTCCTTTTATACGGGTTAACAGACGGCCCGCCAATCTCACGATGTTCTCCTTCTACCTCGGGTCCACCGTCAATGGGTTTCCCGTAAGCATTGAAAAAGCGTCCTGACAGATCTTCACTGACGTTCAGCGAAGGGGCCTCGCCCCAGAAAACAACTTCAGAATTGGTCGCAATACCTTCTGTGCCGCCAAATACCTGGAGGGTAACCGAATCTTCTTTTATTTTTACAACCTGAGCCAGGCGGCCGTCCACAGTGGCCAGTTCGTCGTTCGCTACGCCCTGTGCATTCAGTACTACGGTAGCTTTTGTAATACCTTCTAATCGTGTGTATATGCGTTGAAAAGCTTGTGCCATATGGTTAATGTTTATGCCTGAGCCGTTTGGGCCAGGAGTTCGTCAATTTCCGATTCGTGTTGTGCAAATTGTTCCGATTTGAATTCCGAATAATTCATTTGCTTGAAAATGCTAATGATCTTCTTGAAGAATGCAGAGCAGGCTTCAAAATCTTCAAATACAAATTCTTTACGGCAGATCTCTATCACTTTTTCGAACATATATTGCTGGCGTTCCATGGGAGTGGACGCGTCAATATCGTCAAAAGCATCCTGTTGCAGGATGATGAAGTCAATAAGTTCGGATTTCCAGTAACGCAGGTGGTAATCCAGTGGAACTCCGTCGTCCCCAAGAATGTTGATTTGCTCATACGCCTCTTTTCCCCGCAATACATAATTTTTTCCTTCCATAACCATATCCACCCATCCTTCTCCGATCTTTTCCTTATAGTATTGTTTGATCTCCGGATATTCAAGGTATTTTGAGTAACTGTCCAGCGGGTCAACGGCGGGATACCTTTTACGGTCCGCACGGTTCTGAGACAGGGCATAGAAACAACGGGTCGCTTTCTGGGTAGACTCTGTCACGGGTTCCTTAAGGTTGCCGCCGGCAGGCGATACGGTGCCAATGAAGGTAACTGAGCCTGTCTGGCCGTTATTGAGAGTAACGATGCCTGCGCGGGCATAGAAACTTGAAATGATGGCAGGCAGGTCCATGGGGAAAGCATCCTGGCCGGGAAGCTCTTCCATACGGTTACTCATCTCACGGAGAGCCTGTGCCCACCGTGAAGTAGAGTCTGCAAGGAGCAGTGCCCTGTGTCCCATGGAGCGATAATATTCACAAATGGTCATAGCCGTGTAAACCGAAGCTTCACGTGCGGCGACCGGCATGTTGGATGTATTACAAATTATAGTGGTACGTTCCATCAGGTGGCGTCCTGTACGGGCGTCAATCAGTTCGGGGAATTCGGTGAAAATCTCAACTACCTCGTTGGCGCGTTCACCGCAGGCGGCCATCACAATGATGTCGGCCTCGGCTTGTTTGGCCAGGGCGTGCTGAAGTACGGTCTTGCCGCATCCGAAAGGTCCCGGGATAAATCCAGTGCCTCCTTCGGCAATCGGGTTGAAGGTGTCAATAGTGCGCACTCCCGTTTCCATTACCTTGTAGGGCCTGGGTTTTTCCTTATAGGCGGTAATCGCACGTTTTACAGGCCAGCGCTGGACCATGGTGACGGGAAATACCTTGCCTTTGGCATCGGTAAGTTCAGCCACTTTTTCATCTACTGTGTATTCACCCGGAGCGATAATCCAGCTTATACGGTAGATTTCTGTCATGACAAAGGGAACCATGATCTTATGGACCATCCAGCCCTCCATGACTTCTCCCAGCCAATCCCCGGCTGTTACGGAGTCGCCTGCTTTCATGAGCGGCTTGAATCCCCATTTGGCAGATCTGTCAATAGGTTCTGTATATTCTCCCCGTTTCAGGAATACGCCTTCCATGGTGGCAAGATTGTTCTGCAGCCCGTCGTAATTGCTTGACAACAATCCGGGACCCAGTTGCACCTCCAGCATGTGGCCCTGGAAAGTGACGGTGTCACCCACACGCAGTCCGCGTGTACTTTCGAAGACCTGCGCCGATGCGTTTTTCCCGGTCACTTTAATGACCTCGGCCATCAAATCTGTATCTCCCAGTCTAATGAAACAGATTTCGTTTTGTGCTACCGGTCCGTTCACCTCAATGGTAACCAGGTTGGCTATAATGCCTTTTACAATTCCGGTGGTTTTTGTTTGCATGGTGTGTTTATGCTTTATAAGTGCCTTTTACTTCCTGTACCAGTTCTTTGAAGAGGCGGGAACCTGTTTCTTTGTCGAGTTTTGCCCATCGCGAAACAATGGAGGCTTTCAGTAAGAAGGCTAGTATAACATCAATATCAAAATAATGGAACGTTGTAAGCTGTAAAGCCGTGTCCCAACGCAGTTTATCAATCTGCTGCTCACGTTCCAGCGGGTTTTTTAGCTGCATGATCTTATGCAGGACGGCGGAGTATTCAGAGACAGAGTCCAAGTCAAAATTTTCCGCTTTGGAAGATACCAGCGCATCGGTCAATTCACTTCTCCCCACCAGGTTAGTTACAATATTGTGCCCGTATTCCCTGGCATTATAAGCGGCAATAATGTTTCGGATCTCCCAGTCGAAAGCATAGTAACCTTTTATAAACGAATCTTTACATTTACGGGCTGCCCTGTAGAAGTGGGGGTTCATGTTCTTCGCTTCCAAACCAAAAAAAAGCCAATCAATAAGACGATTGTCTTTTTGACTGACCATCTGGCGAATGGAACCTGCAAGTTCATCCATACGGAATTCCCTTGATTCAAAATCCAAAGCCATCATAGGTAATCCCGCAATAATAAATTCGTAATTATTCGCCATAAAGAATTTTCTGTGTCTTTGGGCTTATATATTGATTGAATAGCGCCATAAAGTCTTTATCGGTAAAACGGATCTGATACCCGCCGTCGCCCGGTCCGATAATAAATCCGTTCTCCAGGTCGGCAGAAAAGGATATCTTAAGATTTTTACCGAGAATTTGAGCAGTCTGTGATTCCATAAAGGAAGTAAATTGTTCCTGTTGTTTTTCAGGCAATATAACGGACAGGTCCATTGTGACAGCTTTTCCCGGGTTAAATGCTGCGGCAAGTTGGCCGATAATGCCTTGAATAAATGTTGTGTCTTCAACTGCTTTTCTGGTTGGTATCTCCAGCGCTTTAAGCACGACCATGCTTTCTATCTTTTTCTTGAGGGTGGAAATCGTATGGCGTGATGCCATACGTATTTCGTTTTCAACCTGTTCTTTATGATCCGCAGCTTCTTTTTCCGCTCTTTCCACCATCCATACTGCTTCCTTTTTTGCTTTCTCTACAATGGCATTGGCTTCTTCCTTTGCCTGCTTAATGACGGCATCGGCTTGTTCGCGACCTTTGGCCAGTCCTTCTTCGTAAAGCTTGTTTGTAAGTTCTTGCAGTTTATTTTCCATGTTTTATTAAGGGGTATTATGGTTCATTACGATAAAAATCCCAGCAAAATCCCTGCCGCAACTGCAGAACCAATCACACCGGCCACGTTCGGGCCCATGGCATGCATGAGCAGGTGGTTGGTACGGTCGTATTGAAGTCCTACAATCTCTGAGACTCTGGCGGAATCGGGGACGGCAGACACGCCGGCATTGCCTATCAGGGGATTGATCTTATTGCCTTTTTTTAGGAAGAGGTTAATGAATTTAACGAACATAACACCTCCGAAAGTGGCAATAATAAATGAAAGAGCGCCCAGAACAAATATCTTCACCGATTCTATCTGCAAAAATTTATCGGCCTGGGTAGAACAGCCTACTGTCAACCCTATAAGAATAGTGATCACATCGATAAGCGGACCGCGTGCCGTTTCGGCCAGCCTGCGGGTTACACCGCTCTCTTTCAGTAGATTGCCGAAGAAGAGCATACCCAGAAGTGGAAGCCCCGATGGTACAATAAAAGCGGTCATTAATAATCCTACAATGGGGAAAACTACTTTTTCAGTTTTAGAAACGGCACGTGCCGGTTTCATTCGTATCAGGCGTTCTTTCTTTGTGGTTAGCAGTTTCATCACAGGAGGCTGAATAACGGGAACTAAAGCCATATAAGAATAAGCCGATACGGCAATGGCACCCATCAATTCGGGTGCAAGACGTGAAGAAAGGAAAATGGCCGTGGGACCGTCAGCCCCTCCTATGATTCCAATGGCTCCGGCAGCATTGGCTTCAAAACCCATGGCCAGGGCAATGGCATAAGCCCCAAAAATACCCAGCTGGGCAGCCGCTCCAATCAAAAGCAATTTTGGATTGGATATCAGAGCGGAAAAATCGGTCATGGCACCAATGCCAAGGAAAATAAGCGGCGGATACCATCCTTTCTGAACACCCTGGTAGAGGATATTCAGTACTGATCCTTCTTCATATACACCGACACTTAATCCGGGAAATATAGGAATATTACCTATGATTATACCAAAGCCAATGGGAATAAGCAGAAGGGGTTCCCATTCCTTTACAATGGCCATCACAATGAACAGAATGCCTATGCATATCATCAACAGGTGCTGATAGGTGCAATTGGCAAATCCGGTGTATTCCCAAAATTGTACAAGATTATTGATAATATTTTCCATATCAGTTCAATGTAATCAGCGGAGCACCTTCCAGTACTGAGTCCCCTTTATTAACTTTAATTTTAGCTACCACTCCGTCTCTGTCGGCTTCAATATTATTTTCCATTTTCATGGCTTCCAAAACAATCAGTTTTTGTCCGGATTTAACAGTTTCACCTTCTTTAACACAGACTTCCAGGATAACGCCGGGAAGGGGTGAATTTATGGCCGATGCATTGGCTGACGGAGTAGGAGCGGGTGATTTAGCGGCAGACGGAGCGGCGATGCGCGGTGCTCTGGCCGGGGCAGCCTGCGTGGTCGTTTTTTTAATGGGCTGGTCTATGGTAACTTTGTACGGAGTGCCGTTCACCTCAACCTCGGCCAGCGTATCATCTATGTCGTTTACGGTAACGTTATAGTTATTCCCGTTAATGATTAAATTATATTCTTTCATGGGTATAGTATTTCTATGATTATCTCTTTTTTACGTTTGGTACCTGACGGAACATCTGGTATTTGGTACTCCATGGAGAATAGTCACGCCTTATCTTATCGATTGTAAGGATCGTATTTTCCACATCATGTATCTCATTTTCATTGGCATAAAGGAACAAAGCAGTGGCAATGGCCGCATATTCTTCACCGGATGTTTCAGCAACGGAGACTTTGGTGCTTTGATGATGCGAATCTGATTTTTTCTGAAGCGCACGGATAGATATATTGCCGATACCTTTGAAAGCCAGGTATAAAAGCACCAATGCAGAGAAAACCACAGACATGGCCATAATGGCCATTATCCATCCGAATGGGTCCATCTTTTTCATACGGTCACTCTTGGAGAGACCGTCCAACGTATAGTTATTAGTACTTGGAGATGTTTTTTGCATGATATCCCAACCTTCATTTTCGTTTTCGGGCCCATAGGGACCGTTTCCGTCAACAATACGGCCGTAGGATTGGTTGGGTTGTAAATTCCCGGGAATACGGACCTTGTCGAGTATAGTGCGTCCGTCATTGGCTGTCAGAATAAGGTATTCAGAGTCTTCCAGTTTGAAATTTACGTGAAATGTTCCCCGGTACGCCTGGTCATCTGCCCAGAACAATATGTGCTGGCGGGGTTTAATAGCCGTGAGAATATCACCACGGGGAATACAGTATTTTTTTAGATTATCGGGGTCGTTGCTCAGGTAACATCCACCCATGTCTACGGTTCCGTACCCGGAATTGAAAATCTCAAACCAGGCATTCTGTTGACCGTAGTCGTCCTGGAAATCATGTGTATTGATTACCAGAAATTCATTCAGTCGCAGGTCACGCTTGCTTTGAGCAATGACAGGAACGGATAACGACACAAATACCCCGACAAGTATGATTTTATAAAAAGACTTCATATATACAGGGATTATAAAGGAAGGTTATCGTGTTTTTTAGGTGGATTACTCGTTTTCTTAGTAGAAAGCAGTTGCAGGGACCGGATGATCCTGAACCGGGTGTTACGGGGCTCAATCACATCATCTATATAGCCGTATTTGGCTGCATTGTACGGATTGGCAAACATATCACGGTATTCTTTCTCTTTTTCAGCTACAAACAGAGCCTGATCTTCGGCTTCCGCCATTTCCTTGTTAAATAGGACTTCGATGGCTCCTGAAGGTCCCATAACAGCTATTTCGGCCGAAGGCCATGCATAATTGATATCACTGCGCAGGTGCTTGGAACTCATGACAATATAGGCTCCCCCGTATGCTTTACGCAAAATGACGGTAATTTTGGGAACGGTGGCTTCTCCGTACGCATAGAGCAATTTTGCCCCGTGCAGTATGACGCCGCCGTACTCCTGCTGGGTACCGGGCAGGAAGCCGGGTACGTCAACAAGGGTTACCAGGGGAATGTTGAAAGCATCGCAAAAACGCACAAAGCGGGCTGCTTTGCGGGAAGCGTTGCAGTCCAGCACTCCGGCAAGTACCCGGGGCTGATTGGCAATAATCCCCACGGAAGATCCGTTGAAACGGGCAAAACCTACAATGATATTGGTGGCGTAATCTTTATGTACTTCCAGAAACTGTCCGTCGTCCACAATAGCATGGATGATTTCATACATATTATAAGGTTTGTTGGGACTGTCGGGAATGATCTCGTTCAGGAAATCATCCAGACGGTCAATGGGGTCGGAACATTCCATTCTGGGAGGTTCTTCCATATTGTTCTGAGGAATATAGCTTAGCAGGTTGCGAATGAGGTCCACACCTTCTTCTTCTGTATCCACCGCAAAATGAGCCACTCCGCTTTTGGCGGCATGAACACTTGCTCCTCCGAGTTCTTCCTGGGTTACGTCTTCACCGGTAACAGTCTTTACAACCTTGGGTCCGGTCAGGAACATGTAGCTGGACCCCCTCATCATAATATTGAAGTCGGTCAGAGCAGGAGAATACACGGCTCCGCCTGCGCAGGGACCAAAAAGAGCCGAGATCTGGGGAACCACACCCGATGCCATGATGTTATTCTGGAAGATATTCCCGTAGCCGGCCAGCGCACTGACGCCTTCCTGAATTCTGGCGCCGCCCGAGTCATTGATACCAATGACGGGTGCTCCTACCTTCATGGCCTGTTCCATTACTTTGCAGATCTTCAGAGACATGGTTTCGGATAAAGAACCTCCGAAAACCGTAAAGTCCTGTGCAAACACATATACCAGACGTCCGTCAATGGTGCCGTATCCGGTTACCACGCCGTCACCCAGAAATGAGTTGTCCTGCATATTGAAATTGGTGCAGCGATGGGTTACAAACATATCAAATTCTTCAAAACTGCCTTCGTCAAGCAGCATGGCGATGCGCTCGCGTGCCGTACATTTTCCTTTGGCATGCTGTGCATCAATGCGTTTCTGTCCTCCTCCCAAACGGGCCTTCTCACGGAGTTGTGTTAACGCTTTCACTTGTTCCAGTTGGTTGCTCATGGTTATGATTGTGTATAAAGTTATACTTTTGGTTTTTCACATAATTCAGTTAATACACCCAGGGTGCTCTTCGGATGAAGGAAAGCAATATTCAAACCTTCAGCTCCTTTGCGGGGAGATTTGTCAATAAGGCGTATTTCATTGGAAGACAGCTCGTCCAATTGTTCCTGCAATCCTTCTGTTGCAAAAGCAATATGGTGTACCCCTTCTCCCTTGTTTTCTATGAATTTGCCTACAGGACCTTCAGTGTCGGTACTCTCGAGAAGTTCAATTTTTGTCTGACCCACCAAAAAGAAAGCGGTTCTGACTTTTTGTTCGGGAACTTCTTCTATGGCGTAACAGGTAAGTCCGAGCTTTTGCTCATAGAACGCTATGGCCTCATCAAGCGACCTGACAGCAATACCTATGTGCTCGATGTATCTTATATTCATGTGGATACGTTAAATAATTATGAATGCAACATAAAAATAGTATCCGGCAAAAATACTAAATTTATCCGAAACGAATAACTTTTTAAGAGATTCTTTAACTTTGTACTCCGTTATGGAGAGCATTTACAAACCAAGGAACTATACAGGGACCCATTACTTGCTTAAACTGGTAGTAAGGTTGTCAATCGTATTTATTTTCTATCTTTCAAGCCGTCTGGCGTTTTTCCTTTATAACAGTTATTTGTTTCCCGAAACCACCTGGTCAGATATGCTGACCATTTACAAAGGAGGGATCCGTTTTGACCTGGCAGCTTTGTTTTATTTGAACGTCATCTACCTTTTTTTCGCCCTCATACCTTTTCCTTTTGTTTTTTCCAGGGGATACCAACTATTTCTTAAGATTTTGTTTGTGGTTTTAAACGCCGCCGGCTTTCTGGGACAACTCTTCGATTTTGTATTTTTCAGAACCACCGTAAGACGGAACGATTTTTCCTTTTTCAATGAGTTCTCAGATAATATAATGGTGGGCAACCTGTTCTTTAAAAGTTTGCAGCAATACGGAATATTTTTTATTATCTGGCTGTTGCTTTTAATTTTACTGATAGTATCATACGGCAAAATAAAATATCCTTCCAGGCCGGCTTTTACATTTTCTTTCTTTTTTTCGCGGCTGCTTATCCTCTGTGTAATGCTGCTCCTGTCTGTGGCCGCTATCAGGGGAGGGATCGACCGTACCACCCGCCCCATAACTTTAAGCAATGCTTCTGAATATGTTAAACGTCCCGTTGAGGCAGCGCTTGTTTTAAACACTCCGTTTTGCGTTATACGGACTATTGGGAAACCGTCGCTCGATAAACTGGAATATTTCAAATCCGTTGAAGAGCTTGAACAGGTATATTCGCCGGTGCATTGTAACGCCCGGGAGAATATCGTGGCAGCCGTAAGTGACAGCCTGAGACCGAATGTTGTGGTCATTATCCTTGAGAGTTTTTCAAAAGAATATTCCGCGTATCTCAATCCCGGCTACACTTCCTTTGTTCCTTTTCTCGATTCCCTTATGTCCTGTTCATTAACCTGTACACGTGCCTATGCTAACGGACGTAAATCCGTAGATGCTTTACCTTCGGTGCTGGGCAGTATTCCGAGCCTCGAACAGCCTTTCGCCCTTACGCCTTACGCACTCAACGAATTGGAGGGTTTAGGGAAAGCGTTGGAAAGGTGGGGATATAACACCTCGTTTTTTCACGGAGCACCCAACGGATCTATGGGGTTGAACGCCATGGCCCGCAGCCTGGGTTTTGCCGAATATTACGGTAAAGACGAGTTTAATGACAATTCTCAGTTTGACGGTTACTGGGGCATTTGGGATGAACCTTTTCTGCAGTTTTTCGCCCGGACATTAAATACTTTTAAGCAACCCTTTGCATCGGCTGTCTTTACATTATCGTCACATCATCCGTTTGTGATTCCAAAAAGCTACGAAGGCGTTTTTCCAAAAGGGAAATTGCCCATTCATCAATGCATAGGCTATGCAGACAACGCACTTCGTCTTTTCTTCAGTACGGCCCGGACCATGCCCTGGTTTTCCAATACACTTTTTGTGCTCTGTGCAGATCACGGAGCCTATTCGCTTCTCAATAAGGAATACCAGACAGAAAAAGGCAGTATGGCCATTCCTGTTATTTATTACGATGCAAGGAAGGAGAGCGATTCAACCTGCGTAAAAGGAGTCCGCTACGAAGAGTATACCCAGCAGATTGATATAATGCCTACCGTACTCGATATTATAGACTATCCATACGGATATTTTGCCTTTGGCAGAAGTATTCTCGATACGTTATCCGTTCCTTTTGTGGCGCATTACCCCAATTCCTTTGTACTACTTAGGGATGCAAAAGAAAAAGAGCCCTCGAATGAGCTCTTTATTAAAGCGTTCCGTCAACAATACAACAACAGGCTTATTGATGACAGAATGACGGCTGAATGATCACGCCATATTGGTATATACGTTCTGTACGTCGTCGTCGTCCTCAATGCGGTCAAGCAGCTTTTCAATATCGGCCTTGTCTTCCGGACTTAATTCCTTAAGTTCCCCGTTTACGACACGGTCAAATCCGCCGCTGATGAATTCCAGTTCTTTTTCCTCGATGTATTTTTGTATGGCACCGTACGATTCAAAAGTACCGTAGATTACAATCTCATCTTCGTCTCTGAAGACCTCTTCCACTCCGAAATCAATCAGTTCCAGTTCCAGTTCTTCGAGATCGATGGAAGGTTTGAATTTGATTTTAAAAACGGATTTATGGTCAAACATGAATTCAACACTGCCCGAAGTGCCCAGGTTGCCGCCACTTTTATTGAAATAGGAACGGAGATTGGCCACTGTACGGGTGGTATTGTCTGTTGCGGTTTCCACAAGAATGGCAACTCCGTGAGGACCATATCCTTCGTAAACGACTTCTTTGTAATCTCCTTTGTCTTTTTCCTCGGCGCGTTTTATGGCTCTTTCAATATTGTCCTTGGGCATATTTTCAGAGCGTGCGGTCTGAACGATAGCACGTAACCTGGGATTGTTTTCCTGATCTGTACCGCCTTGTTTGGCGGCTATGGTCAGTTCCTTGCCCAGTCTGGTGAATGTCCGGGACATGTTGCCCCAGCGTTTCAGTTTGCGTGCCTTTCTGTATTCAAAAGCTCTTCCCATATACTGATAATTGTTATTCCGAAACTTCCAGACGGCTTATGTATTTATCAATATCGTACCCTTCAATACTTTGAGGATATTTATCCTTGATAAGCCTGTACATTTCAAGAGCTTTGGCTTTGTTGTCCAGTTCTTCGTAAATAATACCGGCTTTCTTGTAATAGGCTGCCGAGTAAGCATTGTCTTTGTATTCTGCGGCTTTCAGGTAATACGAAAGTCCGTTCTGAAGATCTCCCGTGCCGACGTATGCGTCCCCTATGTTACAATAGGCACGTGCCTGTATGATCTCGTCTTTGGCGTTGTAATTTTTCAGATAGTTGATGGCTTCCTGATAATTGCCCAGTTGCAGTTCCGATACGCCTGCATAAAAATAGACAACTTTTCCGGGAAGAGCTTTGTACTCATCAATAATATCCTTAAAACCCATATTGTTACCATCGCCGTTCAAAGCCAGATTAAAAGAATCTGCCCTGAAATAACTTTCTGCCGGAAAAAGTTGAGCAAGCGCCTCCTGCTTACGGGGTTCACGGATAAGTTTCATATAAGCGAAGCCACCCCCGAGAATTACAACAATCGCAATTGCCGAGTATAAAAGATGCTTTTTGTATTTAGCCAGAAATTCTTCTGTCTTTCCCAATGCCTGGGCTACTGCTACAGGTTCTTCGCTTTTGGTTTTCTTTTCTGTGTTCTTTTTTGCCATACGTCTTAATTTTGAGGCGGCAAATATACGCATTTTTTGCTATGTTTGCATACATATTTTTATGAATCCTTATGTATTTAAGCCGTCTGTTGATATCTCATTTTAAAAACATTGAAAATACATCGCTCGATTTCTCTTCAAAAATCAATGTTTTGTACGGAGATAACGGAGAGGGCAAGACCAATCTTCTCGATGCCATATATTATCTTAGTGTATGCAAGAGCTTCTTTGCCGTCCCGGACCGGGAGATAATAACCCATTCCTGCGACCTTTCAACTCTTTACGGTGAATATGCGATGGATTCGGGTTTAACTGAAAAAATTGCCTGTTCCCTGACCCGACGGGGGGAGAAGCTTTTTAAAAGAAACGGAAAAACTTATGAACGTCTTTCCATGCATGTGGGGTTGATCCCCGTGGTGATGGTTTCACCGCAGGACACTTCGTTGGTTTTCGGGGCTGGTGACGAGCGGCGCAGGTATATGAATTTTTTATTATCCCAGACAGATCCGGGGTATTTGCAAACCGTCCTTGAATACAAAAAATGGCTGTTTCAAAGGAACAGGGTACTCAAGACAGATACTGCCGGATTGAGTGTGCTGGAGGCGATAGATGTGGGGTTGTGTCAAAGAGGCGATGAGATCCACTCCCGGAGAGCAGAATTGTGCCGGCTGCTACATCCGTATGTGGTTGATTTTTACAGCCAGCTTTCCGGAAATAAAGAACAGATAGATCTTTGTTATGAATCGGATCTGAACAAAGACACAATGGCTGCATTGCTCAGGAAAAACGAACAGAAGGACAGGGCTCTTCAATATACAACTGTTGGAGTGCAACGCGATGACGTGCTCTTTTCACTGAATGGTTATCCCCTAAAGGTATGCGGTTCCCAGGGGCAGCAGAAAACGTTTCTGCTGGCACTTAAACTGGCCCAGTTCGCGCTTATCAGACAACTTAAGGGAATGGCTCCCATTCTGCTTCTGGACGATGTTTTTGATAAACTCGATGCCCAAAGGGTCTCTTTTTTACTTCATCTGGTGGTCAGGGACCATTTTGGACAAATATTTCTTACCGACAGTAATAAAGTTCGTCTGGAAGAGACACTCAGTGCCATTGGGGGAGATCATTGTTATTACCACGTCAGGGAGGGCGTTTTTACAAATGAAAAAACAAGAAACCAGAACGTTGCAGGACGTTCTTGAACAGACGCTCCGCGAGACGGGTCTGTATGAGGGACTCGAGGTCGTCAGGCTTAATAATGCCTGGGATACGGTCATCGGACCGGCAGCGGCAAAGGAATGCCTTTCCAGATCGTTCTCGGAGGGTGTATACAAAGTGAAGATCCGTTCGGGTGTGCTCCGTTGTCAGCTGGATATGCAGAAGACGGTACTCAGGGCCCGGCTCAATACCCAGATGGGGAAGTCCATAGTGACCGATCTGATCTTATATTAACATGAATAGACAACCTGTAATACTTATTGATAAAGAGGTTCCTTTCCTTGAAGGTGTTTTTGACAACCGTGCCGTTGTTCGACTGATGAAAGGTGCCGAGATTACTGCGACGGACATTGGTGATGCCGATGCCCTGATTATCAGGACGCGTACTGAGTGTGTTCCACGGACGCTGGAAGGAAGCAGGGTCTCATTTATCGGTTCTGCTACCATTGGGACGGATCATATAGATACCGGGTATTGTACTTCGCACGGAATAGAAGTGGCCAATGCGCCAGGGTGCAATGCGGGAGCCGTTATGCAGTATGTTTTTACAGCCCTGGCGGGCTGGTCCGGAAAAAAGGGCAGAAGCCTTTCCGGCATGACTATGGGTATCATTGGGGTGGGCAATGTGGGACGAAGGGTCGCAGAACTAGCGCGTATGCTGGGTTTCAAGGTACTGCTGAATGACCCGCCGCGGGCAGCGGCAGAAGGGCCCCATGGTTTTTCGGATCTGCCGCAGGTACTTTCCCTGTCCGATATTGTGACGTTCCATGTTCCATTGACTGCAGATACATTTGCCATGGCCGGCGATTCTTTTTTCCGAAAGATGAAGGATGGAGCGTGTTTCATTAATACTTCCAGAGGTGCGGTGGTGAATGAGGAAGCTTTGAGAAAACATGCGCCGCGACTGGGAGGCGTTATTCTGGACGTGTGGAATAATGAGCCGGATATTGATGAACGGACGTTGGGTGTTACCGATATTGCCACACCTCATATTGCCGGTTATTCCCTTGAGGGGAAGCGAAACGCTTCACAGACTGTTGTACGTGCTATGGCACATCATTTCAGATGGGAAGACCTGTATGATTTCAGTATTAAATTACCTGTCCCCGATTTTGTTCCTGAACATTTGTTATTCAAGGATTGTTTTCCTATTTTTGTAGAGGATAGTAAGTTGCGTTCTTCTCCCAATCAGTTCGAGTCATGGAGAAGTGGCTATACTTTCAGAAGAGAATGGACCCGGGAACAATTTAACCAGCTACCGCAATGTTTACTTCACAAGATTTGAATTATCTCAAAAACAAGGGGATAGAGTTAAAGAGCATAGAATCTCAGCTGGAAGCTTTTACTAAAGGCTTTCCTTTTCTCGACATACATGGGCCCGCAGTACCTGGTAACGGGATAATACAATTAACATTGCAGCAGCAATATGAATATGAACGAAGATATAACGAATGGAAAGGCTCCCGTGTTAAGTTTGTGCCTGCTTCCGGAGCTGCTTCACGTATGTTTAAAGATCTGTTTGAAGCCTCTGTGCTGCTTTCCCAAAGCTACACGGCCACACTTTCCGGTAATGCAGCCCTGTTTTTTCAAAATTTGGGAAAATTTGCATTTTATGGACCGCTTTCCCGTACTGAAGGCTTCAATCCGGGTGACAGAAAGAAGGTTATTGACCTGTTGCTTGGTTCTGAAGGGTTGCGATACGGATCGCTCCCAAAAGGTTTGATCCTGTTTCATAATTATCCTTCCGGACCACGAACCGCTTTTGAAGAACATTTGGTGGAATCGGCTTTTTATTGTACCGATCCCGACGGGCTTGCCAATCTTCATTTCACTGTTTCTGAGGAGCATATATCTCTTTTCTCCGACCTGTGGAATAAGGTAAAGTCAAGATATCAGTCCCGGTTCGGTATTACTTTTAATGTCTCGTTTTCTGTACAGGACCCAGTTACGGATACCATTGCTGTGGACTTGCAGAACCAACCGTTCAGAAAGAATGACGGCACACTCCTTTTCCGTCCGGGAGGACACGGTGCGTTGCTTGAGAACCTTAATAAAATAAAGGACGACATAGTTTTTATCAAGAATATTGACAATGTGGTTCCCGAGCCTCTTTTGTCTCCCGTTATCCATTGGAAAAAGGTGCTTGCGGGCCTGTTACTGGAGTGTAGAAAAAAGATATCTGATTATCTGGCCGATCTGCAGAACGGGGCAGAACCATTACGAATGAAGGAGATAGCGGCATTTCTGGAAGAAAAATTTTGTATTACCCATCCTGCGGTAGATCCTGACAATTACCGTTCTTACCTTTATTCCAAATTAAACAGACCTCTTCGCGTTTGCGGAATGGTTCCTGCTGCCGGTGAGCCCGGAGGAGGTCCCTTCCGTGTTACGGATAATGATGGTGCCGGTTCT